>WBZL01001543.1_pt1 | contig 23994 bp, 21 predicted proteins | sample 5204291 | NCBI WGS metagenome assembly WBZL01 (sample SAMN12344345, study PRJNA552823) | activated sludge metagenome | biome: Activated sludge suspended growth; feature: Nitrification reactor; material: Wastewater; isolation source: activated sludge from nitrification reactor of wastewater...
GTCGACGTCGTCGCCCATCAGCGTGGACACCACGGCGTCGGCGTTGGCGGCCTGCTCCACGGTGACCTGGAGGAGGGTGCGGCTGGCGGCGTCCATGGTGGTGGCCTTGAGCTCGTCCCAGTCCATCTCGCCGAGGCCCTTCAGCCGGGCGAACTCCTTCTTGTGGTTGGGGTTCTCCGCGAGGAAGGCGTTCTTGGCCGCGTCGTCCTTGAGGTAGAGCTTCTCCTTGCCCACCACCGTGGAGTACAGCGGCGGCTGCGCGATGTAGACGTGCTGCTGCTCCACCAGGTCCTTCATGTGGCGGAAGAAGAAGGTGAGCAGCAGCGTGCGGATGTGGCTGCCGTCGACGTCGGCGTCGCACAACAGGATCACGCGGTCGTAGCGGATCTTGGTGATGTCGAACTCTTCCGCGCCGAAACCCGCGCCGATGGCCGAGATCAGGGCCTGGATCTCGTTGTTCTTGAGCATCTTGTCGAGCCGGGCCCGCTCGACGTTGAGGATCTTGCCGCGGATGGGCAGGATCGCCTGGACCAGCGGGTTGCGGGCCTTGATGGCCGAACCGCCGGCCGAGTCGCCCTCCACGATGAACAGCTCGCACTCTGAGCGGTTGCGGCTCGAACAGTCCTTGAGCTTGTCGGGCATGCCGGCACCGTCGAGCGCCGACTTCCGCCGGGTGGCGTCGCGGGCGGTACGGGCCGCGGCCCGGGCGCGTTGGGCGTTGATCGCCTTCTTGACGATCTTGTTGGCCTCGGTGGGGTGCTCCTCGAACCAGTCGGCCATGCGCTCGTTGGTGGCCCGTTGCACCAGGGTCTTGATCTCGGGGTTGCCGAGCTTGCCCTTGGTCTGGCCCTCGAACTGGGGCTCGCGGAGGCGGACCGAGATGATGCCGGTGAGGCCTTCGCGCACGTCCTCGCCCGCCAGGTTCGGATCCTTCTCCTTCAGGTGACCCTTGGCCCGGGCGTACTTGTTGATCACCGTGGTGAGCGCGGCCCGGAACCCCTCCTCGTGGGTGCCGCCCTCGATGGTGGCGATCCCGTTGGCGAAGCTGTGGAGCCCGTCGGTCTGGTAGCCCTCGTTCCACTGGAAGGCCAGCTCGACCTCGTGGTCGTCCTCGGTCTGCTCGAAGTAGCCCACCCGGCTGAACAGGGGGGTCTTGGTGGCGTTGACGTGCTTGACGAAGTCGATGATGCCGCCGGCGTACTTGTAGACGACGGGCTCGTGCTCGTGGCCCTCGCGCTCGTCGACGAAGCGGATCTCCAACGCCTTGTTGAGGAACGCCATCATCTGGAACCGCTCGAGCATGGTGCGCGAGGAGAAGTCGGTGGTCTCGAAGATGGAGCGGTCGGGCCAGAAGGTGACGGTGGTGCCGGTACGACCGCGGGGCGCATTGCCGACCACCTCGAGCGTGGTGCGCTTCGAGCCCCCCTCGGCGAACTCGATGTGGTGGCGCTTGCCGTCGCGGTCGACCTCGACCACCACCCGCTCGGACAGCGCGTTGACCACCGAGACGCCCACACCGTGGAGGCCGCCGGACACCTTGTAGCCCTCGCCGCCGAACTTGCCGCCGCCGCCCAGCTTGGTGAGCGCGATCTCCACACCGGTCATCTTGAACTCGGGGTGCACGTCGGTGGGGATGCCACGCCCGTTGTCGACCACCCGACAGCCACCGTCGGCCAGCAGGTTGATGTCGATCCGGTCGCAGTGGCCGGCCATGGCCTCGTCGACGGAGTTGTCGACGACCTCCCACACCAGGTGGTGCAGACCGGACACGCCGGTGCCGCCGATGTACATGCCGGGGCGCTTGCGGACGTGGGCCAACCCCTCGAGGATGGTCATGGAACTGGCGGAGTACGACTGGCTCACGGGGGCCACGGCGCGACCTTTCAAAACCGGTGGGAGAAGCGGTGTGCGTCTTCCCGGGAGGCCGCTGCAGACGAGCTTCGCGGCGGTTCACCAGGGCGCATCACGATGGCACGAGCCTACCACGGATCCAGGGTCCCTCCGACCATCCCGGACCCCGGATCTCACGGTCCGCGGCCTGTCCACACAAGGGTTTGCCCGGTCCACCGGAGCCATCGACAGCGGCCCCCCGGAGGCGCAGACTGACCCCGGGGGAACCGCACCGGGAGGTCTGCACGTGGACATCGAGACCGTCGCTGTCCGCGAGCTCGCGGCCATCGATCCCTACACCCTCCTCGACACCGAGGCCGCCCGGATCGACGCCTTCGCCGAGGGCCTCGGATCGGGTGACTGGGCCGAGCCCACGGGCTGTGCCGGGTGGGGCCGCCACGACCTGCTGGCGCACCTAGCGGCATCGGAGACCTACAACCACGCCTGCCTCGACGACACCATCGATGCCCTGATGGCCCGGGCCGGGGCTGCCGGTGTGACCGACCTGCACGGCTTCAACGCCTGGGGCGTCGCCGAGCGTCGCGACCGACCCCACACCGAGGTGCTCCAGGAGTGGCGGGTCGCCAACGCCCGCACGCGTGCCGGCCTGCGAGCGCGCGACGGTGGCGACCTCCCCACCCTGGCCGGGCCGTACCCCGTCGCACGCCAGGCGTGGCACCTGGCCGCGGAGCTGGCCACCCACGCCGACGACCTCGGCGTTCCCGTCGTTCCGGCCGAGGCCACCGCCCGGACCCTCTGGCGGGCCCGGTTCGCCCGCTTCGTGGTGGCCGAGGAGGACCGGGGGGCGCAACTGGACCATACCAACGGGTCGACCACGGTCCGGGTGGGCGACGCCTCGGCGGTGGTGGACGACGAGACCCTGGTGGCCGCCGTCTCCGGCCGGCCCGAGTGCGCTCCGAGCACGCTTCGGGCCGACGTGCTCGCCGGCCTGGCCCCGCGCTACTGAGGGGCGAGCGGCTGGCCGAGGTCAGCCGCGCACGACGCGGACCACGATGCCGGTGATCTGGTCGGGGCCCAGGAGGTCGGCCAGGCGACCGACGATCTCGGCCTCTGACCACCGCAGGTGGCTGGCCCAGGCCGGCCCGTCGGCGGCCACCTTCAGGCGCCCCGCCTCGATGCCCAGCGGTCGCACGTGGTCGGCCACCTCCTCCCCCACGATCTCGGCCCACCGCTGGTGGACCGTGACCACCACATCGACCCCCGGCGCGCCCAGCCCGGCCAGTACGGCGTCGAGCAGGCCCGACACCGGAGCCGGTCCGCGCCCGCCGTCACCGTCGGCGGTGGGCAGTGGAGACCAGGGCATGGGACCAGTCTCGCGGCTGCAGCGGGACGGGCCCGGTCCTCACGTCGGAAGCTCCCGATCGGCGCTCGGTCGACGGGACGACAACCACGGGCGGTCAGCCCGAGGTGACCACGCCCTCGCGCACGTGCAGCACCCGCCCGGGCACCGCTCCGGTCGGGAGCGCACCCGCCGTGCTCAAGATGGTCTGCCCCGCGGGCAGCGAGTGCAGCAGGGCATCGCTCCGATCAGGGTCCAGTTCGGAGAACACGTCGTCGAGGAGCAGCACCGGCGTGGTGGCGGTTCGCCGCGTCACCACCTCGTGGGCGGCCAGCCGCAGGGCCAACGCGAGGGACCGCTGCTCGCCCTGGGAGGCATGGGTGCGGGCCGGGAGCCCGTTGAGGCTGAGGTCGAGATCGTCGCGGTGGGGGCCGACGGTGGACACACCGCGGCGCAGGTCGTCGCGCCGGGCGGCCACCAGAGCCGCCGCCAACCCCTCGGCCATCCAGGGCGGGTCGTAGGTGGCCACCACCGGCGCCGGGCGCCGCGCCACGCGGGCGTAGGCCTCGCTGAGCACCGGTGCGAGCTCGTCGACCAGGTCTCGCCGGGCGCCGGCCAGGGCCTCCCCGGCCGCCGTCAGCTTGGCGTCGAACACGTCGAGGGTGAGCTCCAGTTCGGCGTTCAGCCGACCGCCGGCCTGCTTCAGGAGCGCACCTCGTTGGCGCAGGACGCGATCCAGGTCGGTCCGCTGCTGGTCGTGACGGGCATGGAGCCCCACCAGCACGTCGTCGAGCAGCTCCCGCCGTTCGCCCGGCGACCCCTTCACCAGCACCAGGTCGTCGGGGGAGAACACCGTGACCCGGAGCGCGCCCAGCAGGTCTCGCGCCCGCCGGAGGGGCTGCCGGTTGAGCTGGGTGCGGTTCCGGCCGTTGGCCACGATCTCGGCCTCGAGCAGCAGCGACCGTCCGTCGCGCTCGGCCTCGGCCCGCACGATCGCCCTCGGGGTGCCCACCCGCACCAGCGCTTCGTTGGGCGCACCGCGAAACGAACGCAGGGTGGCCAGGTAGGCCACGGCCTCCATGAGGTTGGTCTTGCCCTGGCCGTTGGCTCCCACCACCGCGGTGAGACCCGGGTCGAAGGTGATCTCGGCCTCGTGGTAGCAGCGGAAGTCGGTGAGCCAGAGGCGCTCGAGCTTCACACCGGGTACGGCCGGGCGACCGAAGCGGTCAGGAGACCCGCACCGGCATGAGCAGGTACAGGAAGTCGTCGGCGCCCTGGGCCCGGATGACCGCCGGCTTCTGGGCGTCGACCGTGTACAGGGTGATCTCGTCTCCCGGCGACACCTCGACCCCGCTGAGCAGGTAGTCGGGGTTGAACGCCACGGTGAGCTCCTCGCCCGAGTAGGACGCGTCCAGCTGCTCGTGGGCCTGGCCCACGTCCTGGGTGATGGCCACCAGCTCGAGCCCCTCGGCGCTCATGGCCAGGCGCACGGGCGTGTTCGGCTCCCGGGCCATCAGCTTCACCCGGCGTACGGCCTCCACCAGGCTCTCTCGGCCCACGGTGAGCTGGTTGGGATGGCTGGCGGGGATCAGGCCGCGGTAGTTGGGGAACTCGCCTTCGATCAGGCGGGTGGTGAGCCGCAGCTCGCCCACCTCGAACGAGGCCTCGCGCTCACCGAGGCGCAGCGTGATCTCCTCGGCCGAACCCAACAGTCGCTCCAGCTCCCGCAGGGCTCGGGACGGCACCAGGACGCTCTGGCCCTCGCTCAGGATCGAGGCGCCGGGGATGTCTCGCACGGCGAGGCGGTAGGAGTCGGTGGCCACCAGGCGGAGCCCACCCTCCTCGGCGGCCAGGAGGACCCCGGTGAGGATCGGGCGGGCATCGTCGGCGCTGGCCGCCGGCACCACCTGGTGCAGCGCGGTGGCGAACTCCCGGGCGGAGATGGTGACGGCGTCGTCGGCCGGCATGGCCAGCCGCGGGAACTCGTCGGCGGGGAGCAGTCGGATGGACGATTCGAAGCGTCCGGCCACGATCGTGGCCTCGTCGGCCTCGCAGGAGACCTCGACGCGCGGGTCGCCCAGCGACTTCACCACGTCGAGCGCGATCTTCGATGGCAGCACGGCGACCCCGTCGGCCTCACCGGCGACCTCGATCTGGGTCTCGATGGTGAGCTCCAGGTCGCTGCCGGTGAGCTTCAGGCGGTTGCCGGTGAGCTCGGCTCGGACGCCGGCGAGCACCGGGAGCGCGCCGCCTCGGTTGGCCACGGCCCGACCGGCGGCACCGAGGGCTTCGACGAGGCTGTCACGCTCACAACGGAACTTCACGAGGTCTGCTCACTTTCTCCGAAGAGGGTGCTTGTCAAAAGGTTGGTGGTGGTAGTAGGGGGTGTGGATTGTGGACAAGCCACCATCGGTGCAGGTCACCGCCGTCGCGCGATGCGCAGGGCTCGTCCCCAGCGTTCCACAGGAACCGGCCCGGGCGGCGGATGGCCGGGGACGAGGGGTGGAGTTGTGCCCATCGCGTCCACGGTCGATCCCCGGTTCGGGCCGGGCGGTCCACAGGGTTCGGGCCGGCTGACGTCGGGAAACCCCCAGGCCGCTGTGGACGACGGTGGACAACTGTTGTGACGTCAGGCACCTCACCTCGATGGTTCCCACCGCTTCTCAGCCACCCTTGCGGATCTGTTGGACCAGTTCGGAGACCTGGTCGTAGATCTGGCGCCGCTCGCGCATCAGCGCCTTGATCTTCTCGACGGCGTGGATGACGGTGGTGTGGTCGCGGCCACCGAACTCCCGGGCGATGGCCGGGTACGACAGGTCGGTGAGCTCGCGGAACACGTACATGGCGATCTGGCGGGCCGTGACCAGGGGCCGTCGACGGCTCTTGCCCTTGAGCTCCTCGATCGTGAAGTCGAACATCTCGGCCGTGGCCTCGAGGATCACCTGGGGGGTGATCGGCCGCGGCTGGCGGTCACCGAGGATGTCGTGCAGGTGCCGCTCGGCCTTGTCGAGGGTGAGGGGCTCCTTGTCGAGGTTGGCCAGCGCCGAGACCCGGTTGAGCGCGCCTTCGAGCTCTCGGATGTTGTCGGTGATGTTGGTGGCGATGAACTCCAGCACCTCGTCGGGGATGGGCACCGACTCGCCCTCGGCCTTCTTGCGGAGGATGGCGAGGCGGGTCTCGAGGTCGGGGGGCTGGATGTCGGTGGTGAGGCCCATCTTGAACCGGCTCCGCAACCGGCTCTCCAGCGTGGAGATGGCGTCGGGCGGGCGGTCGGACGACAGCACGAGCTGGCGCCCACCGCCGTGGAGGGCGTTGAACGTGTGGAAGAACTCCTCCTGGGTCTCCTTGCGGTTCTCCAAGAACTGGATGTCGTCGACGAGCAGGACGTCGACCTCGCGGTAGCGACGCTTGAACTCGGCCGAGGTCTTGTGGCGGATCGACTCGATGAACTGGTTGAGGAACGTCTCGCTGCTCACGTAGCGGACCACGTAGTGCGGGTAGTTCTCCTCGATGTAGTGCCGGATGGCGTGGAGCAGGTGGGTCTTGCCCAGGCCGGCGTCGCCGTAGATGAACAAGGGGTTGTAGGACCGGCCCGGGGTCTCGGCCACGGCGAGGGCTGCGGCGTGGGCGAAGCGGTTGGACGGCCCGATCACGAACGCCTCGAACGTGAGGTTGTTGTCCTCGGCCAGGCTCGGGCCGGGCAGGGGCGACGGGGCGACCGGGTCGACGGGTTCGGGGGCCGCGCCGAGGAGGGCGTCGAGCGGGTCGTCGAACAGGGTGGGCTCGGCGGCGTCGGGTTGGACGATCAGCTCGATGCGCAGGCTCTCACCGGCCACGTCGCGGGCGATGTCTTCCACCAGCGACAGGTAGCGGTTCTCGACGCGGTCCTTGACCACGGCGTTCGGCACCGACAGCACCAGGACGGACGCGTCGAGGTCGATGGCCGTGATGTCTTGGAACGTGGAGCGCCAGACCGCCTCGGACACCTGGGTCTGCAGCGAGGCCTGGCATGTTGTCCACAGGTGCTGTGCGTCTGCCACCTGGTTGGTCCATCCCTCCGGTAACCACTTCCACAGCTCTTCCACAAACTGTGGAAAAGCGAACCAGGACGGCGGCCGACGGGGGCGGCGCCGTCGAGTTCGGGTTGGAGCAGGCCCGGGGTGCCGGAGCCGACTGGAGTGCGGACCGTAGCACCGCCGGAGCGACCGTGTGCAAGGGGCCGATCGGGGCAGGTCACGGCCCGCGGGAGCCCGGGTGAGGCCCGCGATGATCCGGGCCGGGGCCCGGTGGCCGCCGGGCCCGAGGGCCTGTTGTTGCCCGGTTCGGTGGTCAGGGCGTAGCGTTGCCGGACGTTTCGCGCGCCGGGCCTGCCCCGCGGTCGAAACACCACAGCCGGTGCCACGTCTGGCACCAGGCCGGGCGTCGCCGCCCGGCCCCGAGGAGGATCTCCGACGTGAAGAGAACGTTTCAGCCCAACGTCCGCAAGCGGGCCAAGAACCACGGCTTCCGCAGCCGCATGTCCACCCGGGCCGGTCGCGCCATCCTGCGCAACCGTCGCCTGAAGGGCCGGGTCAAGCTGTCGGCCTGATCGGTCCGATCCGGGATCGACGCACGTTCGAGGCTCTGCGGGGCCACGGGACCCGGGTCCGACGCGGGCCCCTGTCGCTCGTGTACCTGGCCGAGGTCCCCGAGGGTGCGCCCCGCACCCGGCTGGCCTTCGCCATCACCCGACGGGTGGGGTCGGCCGTGGTGAGGAACCGGCTCCGCCGGCGCCTCCGGGCGGTCTTCCTCGATTTGGCCCCCACCCTGCCCGCTGGTGCGGTCCTGGTGTCGGCTGGTCCCGGTGCGGTGGTCCGAGGCCCTGACGAACTGAGAGACGACGTGGTCCGCCTGCTCGAAGCCCTCGATCACCGGCTCCTCCGGGAGCACCGGTGAGTGCCATGACCCGGGTGCTGCGCGCCCTGGTCCGGGCCTACCAGACCATCCGCGCCGGTCGACCGTCGCCCTGCCGGTTCCTGCCGTCGTGTTCGGCCTACGCCGTCGAGGCCCTCGAGGTGCACGGGGCGGGGCGCGGTTCGTGGCTGGCGGTCCGGCGCATCTGTCGCTGTCATCCGTGGGGTGGCCACGGCTGGGATCCTGTTCCCGAGCCGGCCCCTGCCCGCCACGGGGCCCCGCCGGCGACGTCGGGCACTGAACTCCCTGACCACCTCTCCGAACGGACGGTCGCCTGATGTACGACGTCATAGCCCGGCCGCTGCAGTTCTACTACGAGCTGTGGCCCAGCTACGCCGGCGCCATCACCCTGCTCACCCTCACCGTGATGCTGGTGCTGTTGCCGCTCACGCTCAAGGGCACGCGCTCGATGCTGGCCATGCAGCGGCTGCAGCCCGAGCTCAAGAAGCTACAGAACCAGCACCGCGACGATCGGCAGAAGCTGAACGAAGAGGTGATGAAGTTCTACAAGGAGAACAACATCAACCCCCTCTCGGGTTGCATGCCACTGCTCCTGCAGATGCCGATCTTCATCATCCTCTACCGCACCCTGCACGACCTGTTGTGGCGGGCGTCTTCGGGCTGGGACCTGGGCGCGGCCACGGCACGCGCCGCCAACGGCGTGAACAAGGGGGTGTGGGAGCAGTTCGGCAACTTCCAGCCCAAGCACCTCGACCCCACGTCGCAGCTGTACCGCGACCTGTCGAGCACCAACGAGATGTCGTCGCTGGGCATGAACCTGGCCCAGTCGGCCCAGCAGGCGCTCTCCCACGGGGCGGCCACGGCGGCGCCGTACATCATCTTGGTCATGGCCGTGGCGGGCACGAGCTACTACCAGCAGCGCCAGATCGCCGGTCGTCCGGGCGGCTCATCGGTGAACCCGCAGCAGCAGATGCTGCTCAAGATCATGCCGGTGTTCTTCGCCTTCATCTCGCTCACGCTGCCCGCCGGCCTGGTCGTGTACTTCCTGGTGTCGAACCTGTTCCGCATCGGGCAGCAGGCGCTCATCACCCACACGATGTACAAGGACCACCCGGACACCATCGAGACCACCGCCACTGATGCTGACAAGTCGTCAACAAAATCGAGTGGGGGCATCTTCGCCCTGATCAAGGAGCAGGCCAACGCCAGCGCCAAAGCGCGCGACGACCTGCAGAAGGCGAAGGCCAACGACAAACCGAGTGGAGGGGCCAAGCAGACGTCAGGCACCTCCACGAAGCCACCCGCCAGCGGATCCAAGACCAAGGCGGCGCCTCCCAGTCGGAGCGCGCCGGCCCCGGCCAACCGGTCCAAGGCCAAGAAGAAGAGGAGGTGACGTCTGATGCAGTGGGTTGAAACCACCGGCCGCACGATCGAGGACGCCAAGGAGGCGGCACTCGATCAGCTCGGCATCGACGAGGCCGAGGCTGAGTTCGAGATCCTCGAGGAACCCAAGACCGGCCTGTTCGGTCGGGTCCGCTCGGAGGCTCGCGTTCGAGCCCGGGTCGTCCCGAAGTCACCCCGTCCCAAGCAGGAGCGCCGACCCCGCAAGGGCCGCTCCCGTGGCGAGGGCACCACCGGCTCCTCCACGTCGCGGCCCGCCGCCGCCACCGAGGCAGACGAGGCGGCCGAGGCGAACGAGCCCGACCACTCCCTGCCGGCAGAGGTGTCGGGTGACGGCGACACCGATGCCCCGCCACCGGCGCGAGCCAATCGATCGCGCTCCCGCAGCCGCTCGGGTCGAACCCGATCGGATGCACCCACCAATGAGGAAGGCAACCAGATGAGCGATGAGATCGTCCCGGTCGGCGAGCAGGCCGACATCATCACCGGGTTCATCGAGGGCCTCCTCGACGCACTGGGCATCGACGGGTCGGTGAACCGGACCCAGGTCGACGACGAGACCATCGAGCTCGACGTGGTCAGTGAGAGCTCCGACCTGGGCCTGCTGATCGGGCCCAAGGGCCAGACCCTCTCGTCGGTGCACGAGCTGGCGCGCGCCGTGCTCCAGCGCCGGGCGCCGGGTCGCCACGACGGCCGGGTCCGCATCGACATCGGTGGCTACCGGCACCGCCGCCGCGAGGCGCTGGCCCGGTTCGTGCAGGACCAGGCCACGGCTGTGGTCGAGTCCGGCGTGAGCCGGGCGCTCGAGCCCATGAACGCGGTCGACCGGAAGGTGGTCCACGACACGGTCAACGAGATGGAGGGCGTGTCCACCATCTCCGAGGGCCTGGATCCCGACCGCCGGGTGGTCATCGTGCCGGACACCCCCGCTGGGTGAACGATCCCCTCCTTGCCGTCCTCGACCGCAGTCGGGCGCTCGGCTTCCTGGGACCGGGACCGGTCGAGGATCACCTGCACCACGCCCTGGCCTTCGCCAGGGCGGTCGCCACGCCGCCCGCCCGAGCTCTCGATCTCGGTGCGGGCGGTGGCCTTCCGGGACTCGTGTTGGCCAGCCGGATCTGGCCGGGCACGTCGTGGACCTTCCTCGACGCGCAACAGAAGCGCACCGAGTTCCTGCGCGAGGTCGTGACCGACCTCGGACTCGACGACCGGGTGGCGGTGATCACCGAACGGGCCGAGGTGCTCGGACGATCGCCCGACCACCGGGGCGTCTACGACCTGGTCGTGTCTCGCAGCTTCGGTCCCCCAGCCGTCACCGCCGAGTGCGGTGCTCCCCTGTTGCGCCCGGGCGGCCGACTGGTGGTGAGCGAGCCACCGGGCGGCTCGGCGGGACGCTGGCCCGATGCTGGCCTGGCCGAGGCCGGGCTGCAGGCCGACGGACCGCTGCACATCGACGACGTGCACCTGATGGTCCTGGTCCGCACCGCTGACCCCATCGACCGCCTGCCCCGGCGCTCCGGCATCCCGGCCAAGCGTCCGCTGTTCACCTTGTAGGACCGGCGCGGACGGGGCCGGGTCGGGGACCAGGTCGTGCTGGTCCTCGGCCGGTGTCTCGGAGGTGACCACGCTGAGCCCCGCTCGTGTGCCGTGGCGCGGGGCCGAGACCCAGCGCCTCGCCTCAGGGCCCCGGCTCCTCGGTGCCGTGACCGGCAGCGACCGCCGGTGGGTGGCAGGGCGTGCGAGCCGACGATGCCGTCCTCATGGTGCGGTTCCAGTGCTCGGGGTGGCTCGTCGGGGTCCTCGGTGGGCGGCGGAGCCCGAGCAGCCGTCGCGCCTGAAGCGGCGGCGGCACCCGGCGATCGACGATCGGCACACGCTGCGAACGCTGCTGGCGGCGCCGTGCGGTGGCCGACTCCAGCCTGGGCGATCGTGGCAGGCCAGGGTCGCTCCTCTCGGGGTCCGCAGTGGGTGGGGGACGTGGCCACGCCGGGTGGGTACGTCGTCGGGCCTGGCCGATCCGCAGGGACCTCACGCCCCTCACCATTCCGGCCCACGTTTCACGTGAAACGTGGCGGCCAGGCTCGGGCATGATGCACGGGTCGCCCAGCCCACCGGATTGCGAGCCCTGCGGCCGTCGGGTTCGTCGGGTTGGTCGGGTTCGTCCGATCGTCCAGGCGGTCGGATTCGAGCGGGGTCAGGACCGTTGCGGGCATGCGACCCGCGGTGGTCACGGGTGCCCGGACGACCCGACCCGGCGGCGGTGACCAGGTCGGTGCCGCGGCCGGAGCGCTGGCCGCCTCGTGGCTTGAGGCGGTCGCGTGCGAACCGCCCGAGGTGCACCAGCCGGGCGCGCCGTGCCGATCACCCAGCCGGGGCGTTCGGGGTACCCGCACGGTCTGCCCGGTCGACCGCCATGCCGTCGTCTCGCGCCGGGCGTCTCCCCGCATGGCCCCTGGTCCGATGGTTCGCGCCTGGTGGGAGCCGGTCCCCGGGCACCGGTTCGACCGGTGAGGGCGCACGCGCTGACATCGGGGGAGCCAGGGCGTCGCCGTGGCCAGCGCCAGACCCGGCAGTTGCTGGGCCCCGCCGCGTGGAGGCATCGGAGTTCGGGCCAGCCCAGCGGGACACGTCGGCGTGGACCCGGGGGCCGATGCTCTGGGCCGAGCGGCCCGCGGCGAAGGCGTGGGCACGGGCGATCCGCCTGGGGCAGCGCCGAGGCACCAACCGAGCTGCAGCACCACGTGGTCCACGAGGCGGCCCTGACCCGCGACCGTCCTCGAGGGAGTTGCCGGCTTGGGGGGAAGCGGCGGCCCGGCCCTACCTCCGGGCGGGTGCGGTGGCCCATCACCCGCCACCACTCGGGGTCGTTGGCCCCCGAGCCACCCCGGACAACCGGTATCGGTGGCGTGGGGCGGTCACGGCCCATCCGGTGCTGCCGGTCGCCCGGGCCACCCGGGGCTCCGAACTGCCCAGGTACGCACCCCCGCTGAGGTGCCTCGCCCGTAGGTCGACAGCAGCGCACCTGGCGTCGTCCCACCCACCCCCTCCCCTGCCCGGGCACCGTGAACGATGAGCGGGTCGCCCATGCGGTGGGCTCGCGTCGCATCCGTTCGTGCCGGGGATCGCAGCATCGGACGTGCCGTCCGTCCCGTCTGCGCCGCCGGGCTGGCAGGGTGCTGGCGGCCTGGTCTCGGTCCCCCACGGTGGTCGAGCGACATCGACGGCGTGACCGCTTGGTGGTGCCGGATGCCCGTGAGCCGGCGGTGTCGGCTGTGGTCGGTGTCGGCTGTGGTCGGTGTCGGGGCGTGGCGGGCGCGTGGTCGGCGCCAGGGTCCCGACAGGGGTCGACCACCGGTGGCTGGGCCTGGGCACGGCGCCCGCCACCGGATAGCGCCGGTGCGGTGGATGCGCCCGCACCGGCGCTTGTCCGGCCATCCGGCTCGCACCCGGGATCCGCGGCCCACGACCGTCGTCCAGCGGGTGGGGATCACCGCCGGCCCGGGCGCCGCCGGTCGGGTCCGGCGCTGGCACCCAGCTCGTGCCGTGACCGGCATCGTTCGGGGGGTGGCGGCCGCGACACAGATCCGTCGCTGCCATCCCTCTGGCGCGCCTCCGGCGCTCATCGGCTGGTTTCGCGGGCAGTTCCTCGCTGCGCTGTGGAGCCCGAACGGCGTGTGCGCCGGTGGCATCAGTGGCCGCGAGTCCGCGGCCCGCGCTGGCACACGGCGCAAGCGTTCCTGGTCGCGGCACCAGGGCACCGTGGGCGGCCGGTGACACGGGTTGAGCCCGTCCCGTTCGGCTCGATCAGTCCGGTTGGTCGGGGAAGGGGCACCAGGTGCACCGGTGGGCGAGGGCCCACCCCCTGGTCCGTTGTGGCGGGCAGGGGCCGCCTCCCTCGGGCGGTCAGCGTCCGGATGCCCGGTCGGTGAGGACGCCGGGGCGTGCCCGGTGGTTGGCCGTGGCCCGAGCCCGAGCCCGGCTCCACCAGCGGGCTGCTGCAGCCGGGGTGCGTTCACCGTTTCACGTGAAACACGCCGCCCACCGTCGGCTGGCGCCGATCGCCAGGAGTGCATCCGGGGCCCCTGAGGGCGTCGACAGCATCGCGCCCACGTTGCCGGTGATGACCCACCGCTGCACGATCGGCCGTTCCGGCGGGCTAGGCGGGCTGAGGCCGTATCCCCGAGCCGGCACCAGCGTGGCGTGGACGACGCCACCGGCAGGTCGCTCGGCTGGACGCCCGTACCCGGTTTCACGTGAACCACGGCATCAGCCGCCGCCGTGCTGACACCCAGCCATTCGGGTGTCCCCGGCCCTGGCCGGCCGGGACGTGGTGCCTGTCGGGTCGCCGCGACGGCCCACGCCGCCCCGGCGTTGGTGCAGGCGGGTACGATGACGGCCGGCCGACGGGGCCCGGGGGCGGAGGTCATGGGAGCGATGAGACCCTCGGGAAGCAGGGTCGGGACCGGTCGCGGCTCCCGGTTCGGGCACGAACTTGGCGAGGGTGCTTGACCCCTTGGGACTGGCCGGGAAGGATAGGCGGGTGACTGACTCCCCACCGTCCTCCGATGCGCTCGAGGGGCAGGGCGAATCCCAGGTGGATGCCTGGTCCACGTCGCCCGTCCCGTCCGTGTCCGGCGACGCTCCCCCGGTCGGGTCGCCCGCCGCGGCGAGCCCGATGAGCGACGGTGCGTTGGTGGGCCCCAGCCAGGAACCGGCCGCCGACCCGGTGCTCGACCAGCCGGCGTCGGCCCCCGCGGTCGGTGCCGATCGGGCCGATGCCGATCCGATGGAGGGACCGGTCACGTCCACCCGGGTCCGACCGCCGCTGCCCCGCATCATCGCCGTGGCGAACCAGAAGGGCGGGGTGGGCAAGACCACCACGGCCGTGAACCTGGGAGCGTGCCTGGCCGATCTCGGGTACCGCACGCTGGTGGTCGACCTCGATCCGCAGGGCAACGCCAGCACCGGGCTGGGCATCAACATCCGCAGCCTCCAGGCCTCGATGTACGACGTGATCCTGAACGACGTGCCCATCGAGGACTGCGTCGAGGCGTCGTCGGTGCGCAACCTGTTCGTGGCCCCGGCCAGCCTCGACCTGGCCGGCGCCGAGATCGAGCTGGTCCCGGCGTTCAGCCGAGAGCTCCGGCTCAAACAGGCGCTGGCCGAGGTGCGTGACGACTACGACTACGTCTTGATCGACTGCCCGCCGTCTCTGGGCCTGCTCACGATCAACGGCATGGCCGCCGCCACCGAGGTGCTGGTGCCCATCCAGTGCGAGTACTACGCCCTGGAGGGGTTGGGCCAACTGCTGCGGAACGTGGGCCTGGTCCAGAAGAACCTGAACCCCACGCTCGACGTGTCCACCATCGTGCTCGTGATGTACGACGCCCGCACCAAGCTGGCCGATCAGGTGGCCTCGGAGGTGCGCAACCACTTCGGCGACAAGGTGTGTCGGATCATGATCCCGCGCACGGTGCGGTTGTCCGAGGCGCCCTCGTTCGGCCAGCCGATCATCGCGTTCGACCCATCCTCCCGAGGGGCGATCGCCTATCGGGAGCTGGCCAAGGAGGTGAGCGGTGGCCCGGCGTAGCGGACTCGGCAGGGGACTCGGGGCGCTGATCCCGAGCGAGTTGGCGGCCTCCGATCAGGATGCGTCGCTTCGGGAGTTGGCGGTCAGCCAGATCGACCCCAACCCGTTGCAGCCGCGCGAGCGGTTCGACGAAGAGTCGTTGGTGGCGCTCACGGCCTCCATCAGCGAGCTGGGCGTGCTCCAGCCGGTGCTGGTCCGCCCGGTGGGCGACCGATTCGAGTTGATCGCCGGGGAACGCCGGTGGCGGGCGGCCAAGCGCGCCGGTCTGCAGTCGATCCCTGCGGTCGTGCGCACCGTCGACGACACCACCTCGCTGGAGCAGGCGGTGGTGGAGAACCTGCACCGCCAGGACCTCAACGCCCTGGAGGAGGCGGCCGCCTACCAACAGCTCATCGAGGACTTCGGCCTCTCTCACGACGATGTGGCCCGCCGGGTGGGCAAGAGCCGGTCGGCGGTGTCCAACACCCTCCGTCTGTTCCAACTGCCGCCCACCATCCAGAAGCTCGTAGCCGAGGGGCAGCTGGCCGCCGGCCACGCCCGGGCACTGCTGGGCACGCCGGACCGGGCCTTCCAGGAGGCGCTGGCCCGACGGGCCGTGGCCGACCAGCTCTCGGTGCGCGACGTGGAGGAAGCGGTGCGGGCCCGCGGTGGCGAGCTGGCTCCCGAGCCACCCGGGGCCGGAGCCTCGCCCGGGTCCGGGGGTGCCGCCACCGGCGGCTCGTCGTCGTCACGCCTGCGGCCCCCGGGCCTGTTGGAGCTCGAGCAGTTGCTGTCTGATCGGCTCGACACGCGGGTGAAGGTGGTGATGGGCGCCAAGCGGGGCAAGGTCACCATCGAGTTCGCCACGCTCGAGGACCTCGAGCGCATCTACCGGGCGATGACCGCCCCGCCGCCCAGCCTCGACTGATCGCGACCCGGCTGGCCCGGGGGCGATCGCCGGTCGAGCTTGAGGATCGGTCGGGGAGCGACCCGGACCTGACGCTCATCCCCCGCGTTGTCCACAGCTTGTGCAGAAGGCTGTGGTCAAGTCTTGGCCTCCCGCGCGAGGTGAGGTTGCACGTTCGGCGTCCCGCGGCAGCGGATTCGGGCCGATCGCGGCCGCGGCGCGGCGTCGATGTCGGCCTCTGGAGCCCTCATCGGGCCCTCCCGAGGCACCGGCGCGGCGGGGAAGGGGTCATCGCGCGGAGCCGGACCCCCACCGTGGTGGGCTGGTCGTCAGGCGTCGCCGCGCATGTACTGACGATCGGTCACTAGAACGGGGCCCGGGGGAGGGGCTCCAGAAGGGGACTGGCGGCCGATGAGCCCGTGCTGCCGACCGGAGGGTCGGTCGTCGGTCGGTCGGTCGTCGGTCGGTCGTCGATCGGGCCGGTCACCGCCGGCCGGTCACGCCGACCGCGGCGACGAGGCGACGCGGCCCCGGGACGCGAAACGAGGCCGGATCCGAAGATCCGACCTCGCTCCGAAGGTCGCCGTGGGGGGGAGGGCCGACGACCTCAGTTCGATCATAGGCGGTCGATCGGCCATCCGCCACCCTCAGTGGTGGTGGGGGTGCGCTCTGAGGCGAACCCGCGCAGCGGGGGTGCGTCAGAGGAACTCGTCGAGCTGCTGGAGCAGCCCGGCCTTGCCCGAGGCGCCCTGGAACCGGTGCACGGGCTGGCCCTTGTCGAACACGATGAGCGTGGGGATGCTCATGATGTCGAACTGACGGGCGATGTCGGGGTTCTCGTCGACGTTCACCTTCGCCACGGTGATCTTGTCGCCGTTCTCCGACGCCACCTCCTTGAGGATGGGCTCGAGGGCCCGGCACGGACCGCACCATTCGGCCCAGAAGTCGACCAGTATGGGCTTGTCGGCGGTGGCGAGCTCCTCGGCGAAGCTCGTCTGATCGAAGGTGGCGATGGCATCGGCCATGGTTCACGTCTCCTTGCGGGATGAGTCGAGGACTGTAACCGGCCGGACGCTCGGGTGATTCCCGGGCCGGCCGTGATCAGTGGTGGACGTTGGCCTCGAGCCAGCGCTCGGCGTCGATGGCGGCCATGCAGCCCGAGCCGGCGGCCGTGATGGCCTGCTTGTAGGTGTGGTCCTGCACGTCGCCGCTGGCGAACACGCCGGGCACGTCGGTGGCGGTACCGGGCCCGGTGACCAGGTACCCCTCGTCGTCGAGCGCCAACTGGCCGCGGAACAGGTCGGTGTTGGGCCGGTGGCCGATGGCCACGAACAGGCCGGTGACGCCCAGGTCGGACTCTTCGCCGGTCTGGGTGTTGCGCACCCGCAGCCCGGTCAGCTTGGTGTCGCCCTGGACCTCGACGACGGCGTGGTTCCAGAGCATCTCGATCTTGGGGTTGGACAGGGCCCGGTCCTGCATGATCTTGGAGGCCCGGAGCTCGTCGCGGCGGTGGATCAGGATCACCTTGTCGGCGAACTTGGTGAGGAACGTGGCCTCCTCCACCGCCGAGTCGCCGCCTCCGACCACCGCGATGGTGTGGTTGCGGAAGAAGAACCCGTCGCAGGTTGCGCAGGTGGACACACCGTGGCCGATGAGCTCCCGCTCCCGATCGAGGCCGAGCATGAGCGACTGGGCCCCGGTGGCCACGATGATGGCGTGGGCCCGGTAGGTGGGCTCGGCGGCGTCGGGGTCACCCACCCACACCTTGAACGGCCGCTCGGAGAGATCGACCCGGCTGACCTTCTCGTAGCGGGTCTGGGCGCCGAAGCGCTGGGCCTGCTCACGGAACCGCATCATCAGGTCGGGACCCATCACGCCCTCGGGGAAGCCCGGGAAGTTCTCGACCTCGGTGGTGAGCATGAGCTGGCCACCGGGCTGATCGGACGTGGACGACGGCTCCCCTTCGAGCACCAGCGGCTCGAGGTTGGCCCGGGCGGTGTAGATCGCCGCGGTGAGGCCGGCCGGGCCGGAACCGATGATGACGACGTTGTGGATCTCGGGCACGGTGACTCCGTTCGGGGCGGGACGCCGGGTGCAACCGTGTCCCGGCAGTGGTTCTTCCGTGGGGCCGCCGTGCGCCCCGAGGTCAGTACGGCGTGGGCACGGCCGGGCGGTTGGCCTTGCGGATCAACACGATGCCGCCGATGGTGAACACCACGGCCAGGCCGAGGTAGATCCACCAGACCGGCCCGGGCACGTAGTTGTCGAGCACGCGGATGAGGACCACCAGGAAGAGCACCAGTGCGATGGAGGCGACCACGCCGGCCACCAGGCCGTAGACCAGGGCCCGGGCGGCGAGGATCGCCGGCTTGGTGGTCTTGTCCCGCACCTTGCCGATGACGTCGACGACGGTGTCGGCGGCCTGTGCGGGCCACTCGGCGGGGATCATGCTGGACACGGCGGATCCGTTGGGCGACGAGGGCTCGGCCATGGCCGCAAACCCTACCCGGCCCGGGGGAACGGCTCAGCGCTGGAAGCTGAGCGACGGGATGCAGGTGAGCTCGCCCACCGCCACCACCAGCGTGGTGTCTCGCCCGTCGTCGGTGCGGTACGGCAGTTCGTAGACCACCGTGGGTTCGTCGGCCACGGTGGCGAGCCCCACGTGGACCGGCTCGCTGCCGGTGTTGAACATGCCGTCGATCTTGCCCAGGCAGCGGAAGGCGGCGTCGACGTCGGTCTCGGTGGCCGGAGCCGCGTCGGGGGTGGCCTCGGGGAACCCGTCCCGGAGGTGGACGCGCAGGGCGTCGGGGTCGGGGAAGGACCCGAGCGGGACCAGCACCGGTGCCGAGGTCGTGCCCGCCTGCGGGGCACCGGTGGTGGAGGGGGCGTCCACGGCCGTGCCGGCGACGTCGGGGGCGTCACCGGACTCGAGGGCGGCCGTCTCCTCGTCGGTGCTCCGGCCGGCGTCGGTGGCGGCCGACCCGTCGGCGATGGACGAGCCCACCGTGTCGAACGCCACGTCGGTGCCGTCGTCGCGGCCGGTGTACACGAGGGTGAGGCCGATGCCCAGCAAGAGGAGGACCACGGCGGCGACCAGCCAGGGGGGCACGGTCCCGCTTCGGCGGCTGGGCCCGGGGGCGACGATCGGGACCGTGCCGTCGGCCTCGCTGTCGCCCTCGCCCTCGCCCTGGCCGTCGCCGTGGCCGTCGTCACCCTGGCCGGTGGCCACCGGGTCGGTGTCGATCGCGGTCGGCGCGTCGAGTGGGTCCAGTGCCGCGGCCACCAACCGGTCGACGGTGGCGTCGGGCAACGGGGCCACCTCGCCGGCGGCCACGAGGTCTCGGGCCGCCCGCAACTGGTCCAGTCGGGCCCGGGCCGCGGGGTCACCAGCCAGGCGGGCCGCGACGTCGGGGCCGGCGTCGCCGTCGAGGGCGTCGGACAGCTGGAGGTCGTCGAGGGGGGGTGGCGAGGTGGTCATGGTTCGGTGGTGGGACGATCGGTGGACCGGGTTGAGTTCCCGCCTTCGGTGTGACCGATGGCATCGGCCAGCTGGCCTCGGCCCCGGGCGATGCGCGAGCGCACGGTACCGATGGGCACGTCGAGCACCTCGGCGATCTCCGCGTAGTCGAGCTGGCAGAGGTCGCGGAGGACCACGGCGGCCCGGAACTCGGGGGCGAGGCGGGCCAGGGCGTCGTCGACCAGCAGGCGGTCGGCCACCCCGTCGGCCACCAGATCGGCCGTGGTGGTGCCGGTGCGGAGGGCCGCACCGTCGTCGGTACCGGTGGGGTGGAGCTCGGTGTCCACCGGCACGGGTCGCCGCTTGCGGCGTCGGAGCTCGTCGAGGCACACGTTGGTGGCCACCCGGTAGGCCCAGGTGGAGAAGCGGGCCCGGCCGTCGAAGGCGGGCAGGCCGCGGACGATGGCGATGAGCGCGTCCTGGGTGGCATCGAGGGCATCGGCGTCGTTGCCGGTGATGCGCCGACAGATGGCGTGGATCCGGCCCTGGTGGTCGCGCAGGAGGCGGTCGAGCGCGGCCCGGTCGCCACCACGGGCGGCCTCGACCAGCGCCTGTTCGGGGTTGGGTGGGCCGGTCATGTGCCGAAGGCCTCCACGGCCCGGACGGCCACGGCGCGGTCGTCGCCCACGTCGGTGAACCAGACCATGACCGCGCTGGCCCGGCGCCCGCCCAGGTCCACCCGGGTGGTGCCCGGCGTGGCGCCTTCGACGGTGGCGACGGGGTCGCCCCACCCGGAGCGGTCGGCGGGCTGGGGCCCGTCGATCACGAGCACCTCGGCCCGCCAGCCGGGGCTCGGTGACGTGACGGTGACCGACGACAGCTCGGTGGGCGTGGCGAGCGACGCCACCAGGCCGACACCGGGCTTGAGCACGGTGACATCGCGGTTGCGGTAGGTCTCGGTGGTCCAGGCGGTGTCGGGGTCGTCGTCGACCAGGTTGGGGAGCTGGTCGTCGTTCTCCCCACCGCTGCCCGGGGGCGGGTCGAAGGTGGTGAAGGCGGCCACCGCCACCGCCGGGCCCGTGGGCTCGGGCCGGTTGACGCCCACGTAGACCGCCGCCGCGGCCGCGCCGAGCACGAGCAGGACGAGCAGGATGGCGCCGGCGCCGCCGCGGGGCTGGTCGGTGGGCTCGGGCCACCGGTCGTCGACGGCTGGGGGGCTGCTGTCGGGGGTCGGTACGGCCGGCAGCACCGGTGGCCCGCCGGTGGGTGGGACGGTGGTCCCGGTGAGCGCCATGGGGGAGCCCGGCGCCGCCGTGGCGACGGCCGCCTGGGCCGCCTGGCTGGCGCGGGAGGGATCGGCTCCGGCGTCGAGCAGGGCCGCTCGCAACGCGGTGGCCGACGGGAAGCGGTCGTCGGGTCGCCGGGCCAGCGCCTTGCCGATCACCGCCTCGACGGCCAGGGGGATGTCGGGTCGGAGCTGGCGGGGTCGGACCGGATCGGTGTGGAGGCGCAGGAGGGCGGTGGCGGTGTCGGTGTCGCCGCGGAACGGGGGCACGCCGGTGAGGGCCTCGTACAGCACGATGCCCAGGGCGTAGACGTCGGTGCGGGCATCGACGGGCCGACCCTCGACCTGTTCGGGGGCGAGGTACTTGGCGGTGCCCACCATGGCGCCGTCGTCGGTGTGGTCGGAGCCCTGGGCGGCCTTGGCGATGCCGAAGTCGGCCACCAGCACCCGGCCGTCGGCCGACAGCAGGATGTTGGCGGGCTTCACGTCCCGGTGTACCAGCCCGGCGGCGTGGGCGGCGGCGAGGGCGTCGGCCACCTGGGTGCCGATCGCCAGCACCGCGCTGAGCTGGAGCGGTCCGTGGGCATCGATGTCGGCGCGGAGGGTGGTACCCCGCACCAGCTCCATCACGATGGCGTTGACCTCGCCGTCGACCACGGTGTCGTACACGGACACGATGGAGGGGTGGGTGAGTCGGGCGGCGGCCACGGCTTCGGCGCGGAACCGCTGCACGAACGCGTGGTCGAGGGCCAGGTGGGGGTGCAGGACCTTCACCGCCACCCGGCGGGCCAGGGTCTCGTCGGTGGCCTCGTACACCTGGGCCATGCCGCCCGAGGCGATGGGTCGGTTCAGGCGGTAGCGACCCGCGAGGACGCGGCCGGTGAGCTGGGCGGATGCGGAGGAGGTGGCCACGTCACCACCGAAGATAGTGGTCCACCCCCGGGCGTCCGGGAGCGGCCCCCGGGGTGGGAGCGTCGGGCGTGGCCGGAGCCGGGCGCCGTATTCAGACGGGGTTGTGCCAGCAGAGCCCGAGGATGGCGGGACCGCCGTGCGATGCGATCACCGGGCCGATGGTCCAGAGGCTGATCTGCTCGGCGCTGTAGCGGGGGGCCAGGAGGTCGACGAGCTCCTGGTAGTCGTCGGCCATGCCCTGGCAGACGGCCACCTCGCCCACATCGGGCTCCTGGAACAGGCGGTCCCGCAACCAGACCAGCGACTTGCCGCGCGTGCGCTGCTTGGCGGCCTCGGTGACCTCGCCGGTGGAGATGTCGACGATCGGCTTGATGGAGAGCAGCGAGCCGAGCATGGCCTGGGCCCCCCCGATGCGACCGTTCTTCTTGAGGTTCTCGAGGGTGTTGAGCGCCCCGAACACCCGCGTGCGGGGCACCAGGGCGTCGACGGCGGCGACGATCTCGTCGGCGGTGGCCCCGTCGGCGGCCATCTTGGCGGCGGTCACGACCTTCATCCCGAGGGCGGCGGTGATGGAACGCGAGTGCACCACCCGGACGTCGAGGTCGGATCCGATGGCGCGGGCGGCGTTCTCGGCCGACTGCATGGTGGCCGACAGGCCGCTGGAGATGTTGATGCAGACGACCGGGTCGCCGTCGCGTCCCGCCTCCCGCATGGCCTGCTCGAACTGACCGGGCGCCGGGGCCGCGGTGGCGGGCATCACGTCGGAGCGGGCCATCTTCTCGTAGAAGGCCTCGGTGGTGAGGTCGACGCCGTCGGTGAACTCCTCGTCGCCGAAGCGGATCTTGAGGGGCACCACGCGGATGTCGTGGTCGGCGACCTGCTGCGCGGTGAGGTCGGCGGCGCTGTCGGTCACGATCTTGACGGGCATCGGGGCTCCGGTGGGCGAGGGGTGGGGGTCCGCTGTCGGACCCCGGGCGGGTGTCCATCGTTACATCCGCGCCACGGGTCCGCTCGCGGTCCGGTCCGGAGCGGGTGGCGAGGGTGGGTTCAGCGGGCGTGGCGGCCGCGGTGGCGGCGGCTGCGCAGGATGTGGCGGCCCCACCAGACGGCAAGGAAGAGTCCGGCGCCGACGGTGAGCACCAGGCCCACCCCCGACACGGCGGTGGAGCGGACCGAGTAGGTGCCCTCGCTGAGCAGCACGGCCCCGTCGGGCGTGGTGACGCGGACCCGCAGGGGCGTGTCGCCGGGAAGGCGGCTGCGCACCCGGATCGGCACCTCGGTGTGATCGCCCTCGAGCACCACCTCGATGCGTGGTTCGGCGATGGTGAGCCGGTCCGAGGCGCTGAGCTCCACGACCACCCGGACGGGGACGTCGGACCCCGAGGTGATGACCAGCGGGAACTGGGCGTCCCGGGCGCCCAGCGTGACCCGGTCGGAGGCTGGGATGGAGACCTCGGCGAAGCGGGCGTTCACATCGGCCCGCACCGCAGCGACCGACTCGGTGCGCTCGTCGGTGGCCAGGCGGTGGTCGGTGGTCTGCGACAGGCGGTCGGTCAGCACCTGGGCCAGGGCGGGCTGGTCGGGCACCATCGAGGCGTAGCTGCCCACGAGCGACCGGGTGCGCCGCAGGTCGCCGGCCCAGGCCTGGTCGGTGGCGGTCGCCGGGTCGGCCAGGGCGGTCCGGTCGGTCGCGGTGCGGGCCGCACCGAGGAGATCGGTGGTGGTGCGGGTGGTCACGAACGGGTTGTCGGTGAGCAGGCCGAGGACGGTGTCGAGCTCGGTGGCGTCACCGTCGGTGCGGGGCAGGGCGACGGTGACCACGTGGGGGGCACCGTCGTCGATGGCGGCCAGGGCGGCCACGTGGGCCACCAGCTGGTGGGCGGCGAGGCCGGGGTCGGTGTGGTCGCCGGTGGCGAGGGCGGGGTCCACCACCAGCAGCCGGGTGGCGGCCGAGGTGCCCGCCACGCGAGACGGCAGGGTGGGTGGGGTGCCCTCGACGGTGGCGGGTGGCACCAGCAGTTCGGCCACGTCCAGGGCGGCGAGGGCCTCGATGCCCGCCGGGTCGAGTCGGGTGGTCACCTGCCAACGGGCGCCCACCGGTGGCTCCAGGGTGTCGGCGAGGATGCGGGACCCGTGGTGGACCTGGGCGCGGAGCTCGTCGCTCAGGTCGAGGGCGGTGAGCTCGGTGGCGTCGATGTCGTGGGCGGGGGCGCCCAGCAGTTCGCGGTCGGCAGGTTCGAGGAGCTCCACGAGCCCGGCGAGGACGGTGGCCGAGGTGGTGACCGGGTCGGCGTCGTCGGGCGCGGTGGAGGTCGAGGACGACGACGAGGTCGACGGGGTCGAGGCGGGCGTGGACGGA
>WBZL01001546.1_pt1 | contig 23961 bp, 29 predicted proteins | sample 5204291 | NCBI WGS metagenome assembly WBZL01 (sample SAMN12344345, study PRJNA552823) | activated sludge metagenome | biome: Activated sludge suspended growth; feature: Nitrification reactor; material: Wastewater; isolation source: activated sludge from nitrification reactor of wastewater...
ATTATCAATTTCAGATATTACAAAAGTAGAGTTTGACGAGATATTAAATATGAGTAAGCAAGCATAGAAATGCAATTTACAATGCCATTTTAAACATCTTTATATTTTCTCATTACTATCATGGCCAACAAGCTACATATCAGACTTGCGACAGCCACTAAGCGCACACCCAAAGGGTTCTCAGGTGTTTTGCCTAATAACAGTAAAGATGGGAAAATTAAACTGGTAATAGCAACGCCAATTTTCATCATAAATGTTTTGAGCGCATAATAGGATGCATTTTTAGCGACGCCAGTTTGTTGAAAATTTACTTGTGCATTGTCACCTGCAATTGCCATAGGCAAAATACCTAAGACCGCAGTTGGATATACATTTAATATCACATAAATGCCAATAAAAAGTTGAGCAGGCAATTTATACAAACCGATAGTTGATGTAAATAGGAAACCGAAAATCAAACAAAAAAATGCGGATTGCATAATTTTTTTCTTTCCATATTTATCTACAAGTTTATCAACTAATGGATACAAAAACAAAGAAAATATACCAACGCTATATAAGATAATTGCCGTGTACACATTGTCTAATTGCAAGAGTGCTGCCACGAAATAAGGCACAGCCACGACAAATACTTTTTGCGGAAACCAATAAATCAGCTCAACAATTAAGGCTACTCTATAATTTTTATCGCTCCATACTTCTTGCATTGTTGACAACACACTATTGTGTTTTTTATCGTATTGCTCTTCTGCTGTCGAAATATTTTTTCCAGAATTATCTGGCACAAAAAGTATAAGCATCAACATGAGTAACATGGCAACAAACGCATACACTAAAACACAATATTGAAAAATAGTTTCATTTGGTAATGTATCTTTAAATGCACTCATTACTATATTTATTGTTTGCCCAATTCCAATACCTAAAGCATAAGCAATCGACAACATCATCAATATATGTAAGCGTTCTTTTTCCTTTGAAGCTATTTCATTTATCATTGCATTGTATGGTGTTGTATAAAAACATTTAATGACAAATGCCGACAATACTGTTACTGACAACCATACAATATTCAATGAATGAATTCCATCTTTTAATGGAAAAAAAACTGCGGCAGATAAAAAGGCAAATGGAAAAAGAGCAAAAACCATAAATGTTTTTCGCTTTCCAAATTTGAATGTACTTCTATCGCTAAGGCTACCAACAACAGGCTCCATAAAGGCACTAATAATATAACCTAATGCCGACAAAATGCCGACGATTGTAAATATTTTAAAAACTGGACCTTGATATACAAAAGCTCTAAATAATGGCTCACCATTATCTGGTGGTAAGTAAAAGAAATAAATCAACTCGGTAAATCCAAAGACCGCTAAACTCCACCCAATCTGTCCTGCTGCGAATGCTATTTTTCTAATAAAGGAAACTTCTTCCTGTTCTTGACTCATGTAGCGAAGATACATTAATTCTAAAAAATTACATGAACACCTTGCGTATTTTGTAAGAATAAATCAGCACAACCTTAAATTCTGATTTTAAGTCACATTGAAATTATTGCTTAACCGCATTCAGCACAGCATGATATGGACAAGCAGCAGCATTGATGATTTTTTCCGGACCTAATTGTTCAATCGTATAGCCATTTGGATAGGCTTTGTGCTTGTAGTCTTTGGTTCTGATATAGGGTGATTTTCTTGGAAACCAACTTTCGACCGTACTGCGAATGCGCAATAAATTAGCGATAGATTGTCTTAATATTTTTGGTGGTTCTTGGTAGTTAAATGCTTTTAATAAATGAGGTTCCATCACAGCATGCAAAACAGGTCTGCCTAATTCAAATAAAGAAGAAGGCAGCACCCAGCTTAACATTAGATTTTCTGTTGCTTTGGCCACCTTTGCATTCACTTCCGTGTAAATAAAATTTTGTGCTTCATAATCGTCATGAAATTTTTTCAATTTAAAAATAGAATCAGGAATAGAATGTATATGCATGTGCTCTCCAATTTCTTTCCAAACATAATAGCCTGCCAATTCTTCATTACTCGTCAACTTGCGATAGCCATATTTATTAATCCAAAAAGCAGTATCAAATACAAATGTGCTGAGCACATAAATATAATCATCGTTTGATATTTTAAATGCTGCATGAATTTTATTCATCTGCTCTAAAGCCTGTTTACCTCTTCCCTCTTTTAATCCATTTTCAATAATTTCACTTAATAAAATATCTGTGTCGTCATATCTTTTTTGTGTATGATTTTCTAATTCTTTAGTTCGATGCAAAACATTTACAACAGATGGCGTTGCATACGTTTTGTACAAAGCGAATTCGAGTGCACGATTAAAATCCCATGGAAATTCGTAGAACAAGGACAAGCGAATTATTTCCCAAGCATCTTTTTCAGGATGCAAAGATTCTATTTTTAGCAAAGCCTGTGATTTTGGCATAACTAAATGGTTTATACTAAAATATACAAAATTTCTAATTAAAGCAAATAAGAATGACACGTAAGAAGAAATAAAAAAGGTCAACACAATGGTTGACCTATAACACGTAAATTGTAATTACTTATTTGGTTGAGGTGTTAATCGCAAATAGGGTTTGATAATCTTAAAACCTTTTGGAAATTTTGTTGTCGCTTCCTCATTAGAAATTGTTGGTGCAATTACCACCTCTTCTCCTTCTTGCCAATTAACTGGTGTAGCTACGCTGTAATTAGCTGTTAATTGTAAAGAATCTATAACGCGTAAAATTTCATTGAAATTTCTGCCCGTTGATGCTGGATAGGTAATTGTCAGTTTGATTTTTTTATCAGGACCGATGACAAAAACACTACGCACTGTAAATTTTTCTGAAGAATTTGGGTGCATCATATCATACAAGTTGGCCACCGTTTTGTCTGGATCGGCGATGATGGGAAAATTCATTGCTACATGTTGTGTTTCCTCGATGTCTTTTATCCAGCCGTGATGAGAGTCGATATCATCAACACTCAAGGCTAAGACTTTTACATTTCGCTTCGAAAATTCATCTTTTAATTTTGCGGTATAGCCCAATTCGGTAGTACATACTGGTGTATAATCTGCTGGATGAGAAAATAAAACTGCCCAATTATTTCCTAACCATTCATGAAAGTTAATTGTTCCTTCTGTTGTTTCTGCTGTGAAGTTGGGCGCTTCATCGCCTAATCGTAATGACATAATATTAAATTTTTGTGTTTTAAAAAGCAATTTCGGTTTAAATATACAATTAGTGGAAATAAAACATTTGTTAAAAAGTAAAAAAGAGTAAATTTATAGAAACATCAAACATGAATTCAATATTTATATCACAGACGTTTAATGCTCCACAAGATGAGATTTTTGCCTATTTATGCGACCACAATAATTTAGGTGCTATTTTAGGAGCGCAAATTGTACGCATAAAAGATGCAGACAGTGGCAATCCGAATGGTGTTGGTTCTGTTAGAAGCATAAAAATAGGTGTCGAATTATTGCAGGAAACTGTGGTTACGTTTGATGAGCCTGATTTAATAGAGTATAAAATAAGCAGTAATGCACCTATTAATTACCATTTAGGTTGCATGGAATTTTCGACACCAGCACCAGGAAAAACACAGTTAAATTATACAATCGATTTGGAAAGTAAAATCGGAATAATAGATGGTGCTGTCGGTTTTATTCTAAAAACCGTAATTACTAATGGCTTAAAAAAATTAGCTGCTAAATACAACTAATGTTAGGATTAAGAACAAGACCTGAAAAACAAAAATTGCATTTCTTACAAGATTTTAATGCACCTGTAAAAAATGTATTTGCTTTTTTTAGTGATCATAATCGTTTAAAAGAAATTTATCCTGGATTTATAAAACGCATTATTGATTCGCCAAATCCTGCAAACTGTAATGACGTCGGTTCGTCGCGAGTGATTTTTAGTTTTCCTATTTTATTTCAAGAAACAACAACACAATATATAGAATCAAAATATTTAGAATACAAAATCACCTTTGGCAGTCCAATAAAAAACCACATTGGCAAAATGCACTTTATTGAATTATCGCCAACAAAAACAAGACTTGATTATATTATAGAATTTGAACCGGTGATACCTTACACTGGATTTATTATACAACAAATCAATTCTAAAATTGTACAAGATGCACTAAGTACTTTATCTTTAAAATTCAATCAAAATCCAAACTATTGAACAAACTACATCTATTTATTTTTGTCGCTTGCTTTACATTTTTTTCTTGTAAAAAAGATGAATTTATACAAGTAGATTACATTGTGTTTGGTGCTATTCAAGGAGATTGTCCTAATGGTTGTAGATATGTATATTATTTAGATTCTCAAAAATTATTGGAAGATGAACAAGTAAAATATTATGCCAATCAACAGTTATCGAATTTCAATAAAGCACTTACAGGCGAACAATTTGAACTCGTAAAAACGCTTTTGCATCAAGTTCCTAGCGCAATGACCAAAACATCGAAATCATTATTTATAGATTTGAATGCTGGCAGTCCAAACTTATGGTATGCTGAAGTAAAAGCAAACAACAGAATATATAAATGGACTTTTGACAATGCGCCGTCGAGCACGCCGGCTTACTTGCAAACATTTGCCAATGCAGTTATCGATGCTACTCAACTATTACAATAAAATAGCAATGCGCTAAATAGTGAATGGCTAAACATAAAGTCTAGCCATTTCCAAAATTACAATCTGTTAGAAAGTTTTATTTTCAATAATAATATATTGGTATATCATTAGGTTTCGAAATAGCATTTTTTGACAGAAATTTTCGTTTTCGCACAATTGCAGGAACTGCCTTTAAATTTAATCCAAGTTGTGGGGACACTTGATTAAAAATACGCATTACATACGTACATAATCTAAATATAAATATCATGACTGGGTTTTTATGTATTTTAAAGTTGTGTAAAAAAAATGAAAAGCGCAATAGTCTACAATATTAATTTTTTCATTTTAAAATGTGGCAATCCTACTTCTATAAACTCATCTCCTATTTGTGTATAGTATAAGCTTTTATAAAATGCCAATGCAGATTCGCGCGCATGTAATTCGATAGCATCAAAATTATTTTCTTTAGCATATTTTTCAGCAAATACAACCAACTTACGACCAATGCCACATCGTTGAAATGTTGTAGCTACAGCAACTTGCCGCATTTTCAATACTCGATATTCACCTTTACGTAGCAATAAGACACCAATAACGTTTCCATTTAATACTGCTGCAATATGCACTTCGTCGTGCTCTAATGCTAATTGGTCAGGTGTGTAAGCCAAACCAATAGGCTTGCGTAAAACATCATCTCTTAATGTGATTGTTTGTTCATAAATTGTCGAACCAAAGGCAACAATTTGTATTTCCACATCATTCATACGTATAAAAATACTGTATTAAATGTTAAAAATTGGAACTAGTATAAAAAATATTTGGTTTATAATATAAACTACTTTATATTTACACTTAATTTACAAATTATGAAAGAACAAAATATAACGGAATTAGAAAGTCTAGCAATTATTCAAGAGATGATTGAAAAAACAAGGCAACATTTGAATGATAAAAGCACATACTTTTTTCTTTGGGGTTTTGCCGTCTTTTTATGCGCTATTGCTCAATATATCATGCTAAAAATGCTTCTAACAAATACACAACGTGTGTGGTTGGCAATGCCAATTGTTGCTATGGTGCATATATATATGGTGATAAAAGAACAAAAGAAAAGTGTTGTAAAAACACATAATGACACAGCCATACAATCCTTATGGATCGCACTCGGAATTGGTTTTATTGTTCTTACTTATTTGTCATTCCGTATTTCATTTAATATTTTCCCATTGTTGATACTATTATATGGTATTGGCACCTTTGTTACAGGAAGAATCATACAATTTACACCATTATGGCTTGGTGGTATCGCTTGTTTTATTCTTAGTGTTGTTATTACTTTTATCGATGGATCGGAACAATTGCTAATTCTTGCTTTGGCGGTTTTATTGTCATATATTATTCCAGGATTTTTATTAAAACTACAATATAAAAATCAACAAAAAGCTGCATAATGAAAGCATTTGCCAACTTAGATCCATTATTACATTCACAATTGCGATTGGCAATAATTTCTTTATTAGTTGCTGTTAAGGAAGCTGATTTTGGTTACATACAAGAAGCTACACAATCTACAAATGGGAATTTAAGTGTACAATTATCAAAATTAAAAGATGCAGAATATATAGAGGTAAGGAAATCTTTTGAAAATAATTATCCAAAAACTACATGCAAAATCACAAAGAAAGGCATTAAAGCATTTGAAAAATATGTCGAAGACATTAAACAATATTTATCACCTAAAAAATAAAATTTATGGAAAACAAAGATGAAAAATTGTGGCAAATTGCTACACAAAGAGCAAAATTTAGAAGAGAGATTATTAGCTATGTCGTTGTCAACCTATTCTTGTGGTGTATCTGGTATTTCACCAAAGCACAAGCGCCATCAAGCTATATACCATGGCCGGCATGGGTAAGCTTAGGCTGGGGCTTTGGCTTGATTATGAAATATTTTTCTGTGTATCATTTTTCCAATGAAGATCAGATTCAAAAAGAATACGACAAATTAACAAACAAAGATTAAGGAGTAAAGAGGCACAAATGTGTCTCTTTTTTTATAAAAAAAGCTTACTTTTATTAGCTAACAAAAAGCTGTTTAAAACTGAACAGCCTATATACAAATATAATGTAGGCATAGTTTACAAAATATTATTAATAAACAACAATCAAGTTGTTTACTCGCTTTTATCAAAATATATAAATGAAAATAGAACAGGTATTTAAGAACAATGAAAAATGGATAGCCAGTAAATTGGCAATTGACGAGCATTATTTTAAAAATTTATCTAAAGGTCAAAATCCTGAATTATTATATATCGGATGCTCTGATAGTAGAGTATCTGCGGAAGAATTAATGGGCGTACAACCAGGTGAAGTGTTTGTGCATAGAAACATTGCAAACTTGGTAAACAATATCGATTTAAATGTGATGTCTGTATTGAACTTTGCTATTCGCCAATTGAAAGTCAATCACATTGTCGTTTGTGGTCATTATAATTGTGGCGGCGTAAAAGCAGCCATGCAGCCAGAAGATTTAGGAATTTTAAATCCATGGTTGCGTAATATTCGCGATGTATATCGCTTGCATAATGAGGAATTAAATGATATCAAGGATATTGAAAAGCGATACAATAGACTTGTTGAATTAAATGTGCAAGAGCAATGTGTCAACCTTATAAAAACAGCAGCTGTACAACAAGCATACAAAGAAAGAGGCTTGAGTGTACATGGTTGGGTTTTTGACATGCATACTGGAAAGCTAATAGACTTAGAAATAAATTTCCCTAAGATTTTGAAGAATATCATGGAAATATACGCTTTAAAGTAGCGATATATCTTCTTTTATATTAATTTAGTTGTATAAAATAGGATAAACTATGAAAAAATACGCTTTAAAATCCAGCTTAATTTTAGTACTATTTACTTGTGTACTATCAATTGTTTCTTGTAAAAAAAATTCTCAAAATGAATGTTTATTAAAAGTCATGTACGCAAGTGGTAGCTTTGGTGCTGACACTTCCTTTTTTAGTTACAATACTGAAAAGAAAATTATAGCAGCAACAACGTCCAGTTCAAGCAATACCTATATTTATTCTGGAAATAATTATGTACGCAAAAATACTAGCGGTCTTTTTGAATCGAGAGATTCAATTATAATCCAAAAAGACAATTTAATAAGAGAGATTTATTCATTTAATACTGCTAATGTATTAAACAGAAAACAATCCTACACGTATAATAGTAGTGATAATTTAATTCAATACACTGATCAAAATTTTATTCCTGCTGGAGTTGATATATATAATATCGATTATGCAGATGGTGATGTTATTAGCCTTAATAAAGGCATAACACCTACAGCTACATTTACATATTATACTGACAAATCAGCTGCAAAAGGCGATTACTTAGACATCTTTCAATTTATCAATTTTGGATTTGGAAAATATCTTAAGTCCAAACATCTCATAAAAACTATGAAAAATGGAAGTGCTGCCACTGTAAACTTTAGCTATGAATTTGATAGTCATGGTAATGTAAGCAAATTGACTGCAAGCGATGGCGTCAACACAGATACTTATACTTATACCTACACTTGTGACTAATTTTTTATTGCAAAACTTCTAAACCTGCTTTAATATAATTTCTGATATCATCATTTTGATATTTAGGATCATCTTCATCTTTTTTAATCTTTTTTCCTAAGCGGACAATGACAGCATTTTTATCTGGAATCATAAAAATAAACTGACCTAAGATGCCTCTGAAATAAGGAATTTGGTGTTGCTCGTAATTAATTATCCATGTTTGATATCCATACCAATCGCAAGTATTTCCTTTTGTATCTTTTAAATAAGTAGCTGGCGATGTTAATGCCGCCAAATAGCTTGAATCAATAATTTGTTGTTGATTCCACTTACCATGTTGCAACACCATTTGACCTAATTTTGCAAAGTCGCGAGCTGTCGCATTTAGGCAACAAAATGATTTCTCGATGCCATTTTTATCTGTGCTCCAAAGCGCATCACTCTCCGCGCCTAATGGCTGCCATAAATACTCATTGGCATTTTCTGCGATTGTTTTTTTAGTTGCATTTTTAATAATATAGCCTAATATCTGTGTGCAGCAGCTTTGATATTCGAATAACTTTCCTTGTTGCTCGTCCTTGCGAATTTTTAATTTTACTAATAATGCATTCAAGTCATCACCATAATACGACTCAGCTGTCAAGGAAAAAATATTCCAATAGGACTCGTGCCAATCGATATCTGCACTCATCGTAATCACATCTTTAATTGTCAATTTTCCTTTTGGTATCTGTGTCAATTCAGGCACATAATCTTTCACATCATCATTAATAGATTTTATCTTTCCAAGCTCAATCAATTTACCTATCAGCAATGCGTTGACTGTTTTTGCCATAGAAAATGAGCCTGAAATTGTTTCTTTTGTATATGCTTGTGCATAGCGCTCATATACAATTTTGCCATCTTGAATAACTAAGTAAGCACACGTTTGTCGCTCATCAAAAAAATTCAATAATTCGGCAGAAGGTGCCTTTTTATTATAGTTTTCACTCAATTGCCATGCAATTGGTGTGCTTGATTTGCTTAATTTATGACTAGGAAAAAGCTTATAATCGTCCACATTGGCGAAGGTGTGTTTCAAGCCCATTTGTACATGGTATGGCAACACAAAATATATTGCGGCAAGCACTACTAGCGCAATGAATAGTTTTTTTACTTTTTGCATCTTCTAAAATAAAAAAAATCGGATAAGTAAAATAACTTATCCGATAAAAATTACAAATGAATAAAAAATACTATTGAATTACTTTGACTTTCACTTTATAGAAATAAGATTTTGCGCCACCATCCATTTTGATGTTTCCAGAATAATAACCCTCTTCATCAATATCAAGCCCTTCAGTGACTGTTCCTTTTTTACGTAAATAATCTTCTTTATTGATGTAGTAGCTATCATCTGGCGACAGAGACATAATCATTACTTTCGTTCCTTTTGATATTTTTGTTGCACTTGAACTCGATTTTACATCAGCAGCAGCTATTTTGCTTGATGTATTGGAGCTGCTCACTTTTTTAAGTTTAACTAAATAGAAGTAAACATCATCTTTATCGTTTGATAATTTAACCGTGCCACTATATCCTCCTTCATCACTTTGAAAATCAATATCATCACCTGCAATGCCTTGTTTTCCTATATAATCGGCTCTGTCATCATAAAATCCATCTTCAGGACTAATCGCTGTAATTTCTACTTTGTCGCCTTCTTTAATATCATCATCATTGCGTGCATCGTTCCAACTTTCATCAGTTACTTTATCGTCGCCTCCTAACCAATCATATACTTCACTCGACGCATTTGTATCATCGACGTCATCAGCAGATTTCTCTACAGCTGGCACAGGATCTTTCGAAAATTTAGCTTTATAAAAATACACCTCTTTACCGTCATCATACGCGAAATCTCCTGCATAATACCCATCCTCTTTCATCTCCATATCATTTTCAGTAACTTTTCCTTTTTTACCTATGTGCTCATGTCTATCAGAATAATAGGAATCTTCTTTGCTAATATCAGCAACATAAACAATAGTACCTTTTTTAATTGTGCCTGTAATAAATTTGATTGATGATGTTTTATCTAGCAATGCTGTTTTTGATGATGCTACCTGAGTCAGCTTTACTTTTGAGAAGTAACAAACTCTACCAGAGCTAGTTTCTAGTGTTCCTGAATAAAATCCTTTACTGTCTTTAGTAAGATCACTTTTTACAGTAGCATCATTTCCAACAAAATCTGATCGTTCGCTATAATAAGCGTCAGATTTATCAATTTCTAAGATTTTAACTTTACTGCCTTTGCTGAAGGTAGCTTCTTGTGCAATAGAAAATATTGATGAAGTAATAAATAAACAAAACATCAAAATAGAACAAACATTTCTCATAAATGATACTTGATTTTTATTAAATGTAATAATTAAAAAAACAATAGTGCAATTTATGTACCAAAATAAAGCAAACACATACCGATTTAGTGGTATTTAAAGCAAACCTCTTCCGGTTTTGTTGAGCGTGTTGTTTGATTTTAGGTCTTTCATTATCGAATCTAAAATACCATTAATAAAATCTTTGCTCTTTGGCGTGCTGTATTCTTTAGCGATATCTAAATATTCGTTGATGGTAACTTTTACTGGAATGCTTGGGAAATCTAAGAATTCAGCAAGTGCCATTCTGATTAAAATTACATCTAACATGGCAAGTCTATCACTTTCCCAATTTTTCAATTTCGGCTTGATGATGACTTGGTGGTCTTTTTTATTTTGAATCGTAATTCTAAATAAGTCAATGCCAAATTGTTTGAGTTCTCTAAATTTCTCTTTAAGATTTCCTTTTTCTAAATGAAGTTTCAATTCATTTTTACTCTTTTGAATCACTTCATGCACTGCATCTACTACATATTCTGCATCGTCTGCCCAATTGGTAAATAACTCTTCAATGATGGTATTAAAATTCTCGTCTTCCAACAAGACTGCATCGAGTAGAAATTTTACGATGGCTCTGTCGGCATCTACATTAAATTCTGTTCCATTCTCGAGATAAGCTTTGTATTCAGGTGTGGCAATAAATATTTTATACCATTGTCTTATCGTGTCTTCATCTAATAATTGTGCTGTTTTAGCTTGGCTAATTTCTGCCAAAAATGCTTTGTCATTATTCAAATATTGAATGATGACATTGCTCAATAATTTAGTATTGAAATTCTTGTCGCTATCTTGTTTAATAAATTTACCAGCTTTGATTTTGGCATCTACTTCCACGAAATTAGACACTTCGCGGATGCATAGTAATAAATATAAATATTGATCTTTTACGGACAAGATGCTTTTTTCCAGATATTGTTCAAACTGTGAGGAGGCTGCGGAAGCAGTACTTTCATAAGCATAAACGTACTGCATCGTTTTAATTCTGACACTTCTTCTGGTAATCATAATGTGATAATGAACTTTAGGCCACAAAGATAGTTTAAATGTAGGAAATACATAAAGCAAATTTGACCTTAGATGTTAATTAACGATTAATTTGAAGCAAATAAAATTATTGTTATTACTTTCGTCGCCATACTTTGTCTTGATTTATACAAATATAAAAAGTGAAAGAACTTTACGCAGTAAATAAATACTTTATTAAATACAAATGGCTCTTGTTGCTTGGTGTTTTATTTGTTATTAGTTCAAATATATTTGGTCTTTATACACCATCATATATTCGATATGCTGTTGATATAGTTTTTGAAAATATTGCACTCTACAAACTCACTGATGGCTTTGCCAAACAAGCTATACTAAAGACTTATTTTAATTATTTCATCATGTATTTTGCATGTATTATTTTAATCACTTCAATAATTAAAGGCTTGTTGATGTTTTTTATGCGACAAACGCTCATTGTTATGTCGCGCAATGTAGAATACGACCAAAAAAATGAGCTTTATCAAAAATATCAAAAATTAAATACAACATTTTATAAGCGCAATAACACAGGCGATTTAATGAGTAGAATCAGCGAAGACGTATCGAGAGTGCGTATGTATATTGGACCAGCAATTATGTATTTTATCAATACAGGCGCTTTGTTTTTGATGGTAATATATATGATGTTTAACATCAATGCTTATCTCAGTTTCCTGGTACTATTGCCATTGCCAATCTTAGTATATTCCATTTACAAAGTGAGTGATATTATTAATAAAAAAAGTGAGCAAATTTCAGTGGCTTTATCTGGTTTGACCTCGCAAGCACAAGAAGTCTATTCAGGCATTCGCATTATACAATCGTTTGGCATACATCAGCAAGTGCAACAAGATTTTCATGATGCAAGCAGTGCCTATCGTCAAAAAAATATTTCCTTAGCAAAAGTAGATTCCTTTTTTGCGCCATTAATGTTATTGCTCATTGGTTTGAGCACTTTACTTGTTGTTTATATTGGTGGCAAAGAAGTGGTAAATGGAAACTTTACAGCAGGCAACATTGCCGAATTTATTTTTTATATCAATATGCTTACATGGCCAGTAGCCTCATTAGGTTGGTGCGTATCTTTGGTACAGAGAGCAGAAGCCTCTCAAAAAAGAATTAATCAATTTTTAAAAGATGATAATGAAATCGTCAATACAGCGCAATATCCAATAAAAAGCATAGACTCCATAAAATTTAACAACGCTACTTTCATCTATCCAGACACAGGCATTCAAGCAATTTCTGATTTAAGTTTTACTATAAACAAAGGCGAAAAGGTGGCTATCATTGGCAAAACAGGAAGTGGAAAATCTACGATTGCTGAATTATTACTTCGGAATTATGATATAGAAAGTGGCAGCATATCTATCAATCAACACAATATCAAACAAATTGACCTACATGAATATCGAGGTAAAATTGGCTACACACCGCAAGATGTTTTTCTATTTTCTGATACTATAAAAAACAATATTGTATTTGCTAATCAAATTGCTGAAAATGAAGAAATTTTATTAGAAAAGGCCATTCAGTTTGCTAAAGTTACACACGTACACCATGACATTATGCTATTAAAGCAACAATACAATACGATTGTTGGTGAGCGTGGCGTCATGCTTTCTGGCGGACAAAAGCAACGTATTTCCATAGCACGCTCTTTGTTCAACAATCCTGAATTTGTATTGTTAGACGATTGTCTTTCTGCTGTTGATGCTAAAACAGAAAAAACAATCCTTCATAATTTGCAAGCAAGCTTAAAAGACAAAACCGTACTGTTTATAACACACCGTGTCAGTGCAATTATGCATTTTGACAAAATATTAGTAATTGATGAAGGAAAATTAGTGGAACAAGGACGGCACGAAGAGTTATTGCGAAATAAAAGTATCTACTATGATATATATCAATTACAGCGACAAAAAAACGACCTAAAAAATAGCAATATGTAGGTTATTAACATTGCTAAATCGTTGTTGAATTTTTAATTTCCATAGTAGCAATTTTTAGAATATCATTGTACATTAAATAAAAATAGAAACAAGTGGAGAACGAAAAAAACTTTGACAAAAATGGTGTGTACTCTAAACGTGTTAGAGCAGGTAAACGCAGAACATATTTTTTTGATGTGCGCACCACACGCGGTAATGACTATTACTTAACGATTACCGAAAGTAAAAAACGTGCAGACGATGATACTTATGAGCGTCATAAAATATTCATCTACAAAGAAGATTTTATGAAGTTTGTAAATGCCATGCAAGAAACGGTAGATTACATCAAAACAGACTTATTGCCTGATTACGATTTCGACCAACACAATCATGATTATGATGAAGATGGTAACTACCAAAGAAATGAAGACAAAACCGAGAATGAGGATGTAAGTGCTCCGATTAAAACAAGCGAAACACCATCATCAGACTTTAAAGCACAACAGTCAAGTGAAGAAGATAAATGGGATTAATCAATTCCTCTTATTAAAAAAGTTCGCAAATGCGAACTTTTTTTATGCTATTTTCTATTTGGCACCCATTTTTATAGGCACATTTGCTTGCACATGGTAAGCACCATCAATCACGGTTAGAGATCGATAATCACTCTCCGCTTGCACACGCAGCCAACCATAATGAAAATCTGTTGGGCTTGATATGGTAATAATAATAGGCAAATACACATCGCCTACTCCAGCGTATCCTGTTTTATTACTGCCACTTCTTTGTGTGACATACACATTATCCCACCATCGCTTAGAGCCATTATATATGTCAGGAATCTCCTGCTCATACAGATTTTTTACTTTAAAGAAAAAAGAAGAATAAACAAATGCTGAATCGCAGTAAACGGCTGCCGATTCTCCAAATATTATTGTAACTGCTGTATCAGCAGCAGCATTTGAAATTGCAGCAATTTTAAAATCAATATGTGCATCATCATTCAAATCAAATGAATCTACTTTAGGCAAGTTCGCAAAAACTGCCTTCACCGATTTGTCAATTTTTTTATAGATGATATTGGGATCATCGGGTTCACTCTTTTTACAAGAATTAATTAAAATGACAAGCATTATAAAACAAAGAAGAACGCCAAATTGACGAAATCGAAATCGTTGAAACATCATCTAATTTTTATTAAATATAATAGGTTCTGAAAACAATCGCAATACAATTCTATTTATCAGCAAAATATTGAAAAAACTAAAAATGAAAAATAAAGGTAAAAATTTTATTTTTGTAACTCATGGAAGTCTCAAAAGAAGAATTAATAATCGATGAGCTAAAAATGGAAAATCCTGTTTTCACAGATTTCCGCACATCTGAATTAGCAGACTTCCTCAACGATTCACCAGAGTACAGCAATAAAATAATCATGGCTTTAGAACCACATCGTGCCGTAAAAACGATGAAGTTCTTAGATATTAAATTGCAAAAAAAACTCATTCATACCCTACCTTCAAATAATGTAGCCACACTCATCCAAAATATGCACTTTGATGATAGAACTGCATTATTGAGTGAACTTACCAGTGAGTCAGTAAAAAAGTTGGTTTTATTTTTACCACATGAAGACCGCATAGAAACGCTTGCTCTTTTAGGCTATCAAGAAGATAGCGTCGGAAGGCTAATGAATCCAGATTACATTGAAGTAAAAAGCCACTACACGGTACAAGATGCACTCAATAAAATTAGGCGATTAGGCAGAACCATTGAGAATATAAATTTCATTTACATCATTGATGAAAATGAGAAACTGATAGACGATATCAACTTAAAAGAGCTATTGATAACATCTCCAGACACCAAAATAAGTGCCTTGATGGATACGAAATATCTAGCCTTACATGTCAACGATGACCAAGAAACTGCGGCATCAGTTTTTAGGAAAAACAATCGTGCTGTGCTGCCCGTAACTGACGACAATGGTGTGCTGCTCGGCATCGTAACTATCGATGATATTTTGCGTGTAGAAAGTGAAGAAGCGACAGAAGATATTCAAAAAATTGGTGGTACTGAGGCATTAGACGAACCTTACATGAACACACCATTTTTTGATTTAATCAAGAAGCGTGCGCCATGGCTGGTGATATTATTTATTGGCGAAATGCTGACCGCAAGCGCTATGGCATTTTTCGAAGATGAGATTGCCAAAGCTATTGTCTTAGTGCTTTTTATTCCATTAATTATTTCAAGTGGTGGAAATTCAGGGTCACAAGCGTCAACTCTTATCATCCGTGCAATGGCATTAGGCGAGATTACATTTGAAGATTGGTGGCGCGTCATGCGTCGCGAAATAATGAGTGGAATTGTGCTAGGTAGCATTTTAGGTTTTATCGGATTTTTGCGAATAATAATATGGAATGCCGTCAATCCAATTTATGGAGAGCATTATATCTTAGTAGGTATCACTGTTGGCGTAACGCTTATATTTATTGTGCTTTGGGGCACATTATGTGGCGCCATGCTTCCAATCGTTATCAAAAAATTAGGATTTGACCCAGCAACCTCTTCCGCGCCATTCGTAGCTACCTTAGTAGATGTAACCGGATTAGTTATCTATTTTATAGTAGCTTCATTATTGCTAAGCGGCTCGCTATTATAGCTTGTTCAAAGTTTCCTGCATAATAGATAATGGCATTAAATTTCCTCATAATACTTATCTGTTATTTATTTAGTAATATTCAAAATTGTATCTTTGCACTTCAAAAATATTTTATACTAAATAATTCAAGAATATGGGTTTACAGTGTGGCATCGTAGGATTACCGAATGTAGGAAAATCAACATTATTTAATGCTGTTTCGAACAATGCAAAAGCACAAGCGAGCAATTATCGTTTTTGCACGATTGAGCCAAATGTAGGCTTGGTAGATGTACCAGATGAACGTTTGCAAAAATTAGCAGAAATTGTTGTTCCCAATAGAACCGTTTCGACGACTATTGAATTTGTAGATATCGCTGGTTTGGTTAGAGGCGCATCAAAAGGCGAAGGTTTAGGTAACAAATTTTTGGGAAATATTCGCGAAGTAGATGCCATCATCCATGTAATTAGATGCTTTGAAGACGATAATATTTTGCGGGAAGAAGGCGCAATTAATCCAATTGGCGACAAAGATATCATCGATACGGAATTACAATTAAAAGACTTAGAAAGCGTAGAGAAGAAGATTGCCAAAATACAGAAACAAGCTAAAGTAGGTGGCGATGCAAAGGCAAAACATGAATATGATGTATTGTTACAATGCCAACAATGCTTAAACGATGGCAAAAACATTCGCTCTTTACAATTTTCAAAAGACGACAGAGCCTTATTTGCCGATTTATGTTTCTTAACAGACAAACCAGTATTATATGTGGCCAATGTTGATGAGGCATCTATTTTAACTGGCAATAAATATTCTGAAGCATTAACACAAATGGCTAAAGAAGAAAATGCTTTAGTTATCGTATTAAACAATTCTGTAGAAGCACAAATTTCAGAAATGGAAGAAGATGACAAAGCATTATTCCAATCAGAATATGGATTGACAGAGCCTGGCTTGAATAGATTAATTCGCTCTGCCTACGATTTATTGCAACTACAAACCTATTTTACGGCTGGCGTGCAGGAAGTTAGAGCTTGGACTATACATAAAGGCTGGAAAGCGCCACAAGCAGCAAGCGTCATTCACACCGATTTTGAGAAAGGCTTTATAAAAGCAGAAGTGATTGCTTATGAAGACTTTATACATTATAAATCAGAAGCAGCATGCCGAGAAAATGGAAAATTGCGTATTGAAGGTAAAGAATATATTGTCAAAGATGGTGATGTCATGCATTTCCGTTTTAACGTGTAATAAAATAAGGATAGAAATAAAAAAAATACTATCTTTGCCACTCATAAATTATTAATTTTAAACGCATAAACTAAAAACATGGGACGCGGTGATAAAAAAACAAGAAAAGGTAAAATTTTTGCAGGTTCTTTTGGTAAATCAAGACCACATAAAGTAAAAGCAAAAGCAACGCCTAAAAAAGAAGTAACAGAAACAAAAGCAAAAAAAGGCGCACCTAAGAAAACGAAAGCTGCTGCTGAGTAATTGTTTTATCAACTTATAAAAAAAGGTCGCACTTCGTGCGACCTTTTTTTATACAATGCACATCGTAGCTATTTTCTTTTATTTGCTGCTTGCATTACCTTCTTGCTCAGCTTGCATTTGCTTCTTGATTCTACTTTCTGCTTGTGAATTTTCCGTATCGGTGATTTGTACGCCGATGCCAATACCTAACCATGTTTTCTTATTATAAATCCAATACTTTCCAATCGTTTGATTTAAGATGTCCCAACCAACGGCAAATCCTGCATTAAATTTTTTGTAAGAAACTATAAAATTCATACTCGGTGACATAGCAGCTACTGGCGTTTTATCCGTATAGTGTCCTTGCGACTCACGTTCATCTATTTCGACGTGCGAAACTGACAAGCCAAATAAAATACTGGCAGATAATGAATTTTCTTTATTCAAACTTACTCTCATTCCTGCTGTAGCACCTACATTAAAACTTCCTGAAAATGAAAAATCTTTTTTAGAAATATGGTTACTATCTTCTGATGAAAAGCGCATTTTTATAGGCATCATAATCGTTCCAAGCGAAAAAGAAATTTTGTCTTTTAATTTTAGAGAAGAAAATGCATTCTTCAAACTCTTACTACTAACATTATCCAACTTTGAAACAATAGTTATATCCTTACTGTAAACTAATTTTCCATTTTGTAACGTCATTTTTTTCAAATAAAGTGCTGTATCACTTTCACTCACGAGTTTATAAAATGCTTTGTCATGTTGGCTCGCAATTGTATTTTCATTTGTTTGTACAGTTATATTTGAATTTGTATCTGCACTATTTGTTTTTATGGTGTAAAATATATTATCACCAGCAATTAGCGAATTGCACAACAAACATGCAAATGCTAGTACAAGTAAAAAATGTAATTTCATACGTCTTATTTTTTATTAAAATACATTAATATACAAAAAAAGTGTCTTGACAGCAAACGCCGTCAAGACAACACGCAAAAAATAAACGATGCGAACTAAAAATGCATGAACTAAATCTACATCGTTTATTATCATTATTTCTCTTCTGTATTTCTTTCGTAAAAGCAGAACCACACGCTTAAATACAATAAAACTGTCATAATTAATTCGTGTGGTTCCATGGTCGAAAAGTTTATGTAAACCTACATCGAGCAAATAAATGAACAGTCCTTCGGTATGTAAACGGTAAGAATTTTGAGTAAACGGTAAAACGTGTTACTTTTTAAGCGCTAACTTTTGCTTTTTTAGGTCAGCAACAACGCTATGTACCATATTTTCTGAACAAAATGCGCCGAAAGTAAGATATTTATTGACATAATTTTCTTTCATGCCCATCAGCGCAAATATTTGTCGTGCATTATGACCTTGATTATATAGCGTTGTAACAGTGCCGGCAAAGTCTTCAAAAAATTGAAGTTTATTTTTAAGGCGTTGTTTACCATCTTTTGTTTTAGGATTGTGCGAACAAAATAACACATCGAAATCAAGTGCAATTAATTTTTTCAATGACTCAATTTGCGTAAGCAAACTTTCAAACTTTGCAAAGTATTTTATTTTATCTGCAACGTATAAATCTCCTGAAAACAACCAACCTTTATTGGCTTCGTAGTAGCAATAATGATCTTTACAATGACCTGGTGTGTAGATGGCTTGTAAATTATAATTGGCAGTTTGGATAATACTATTTTCTGTCAATGGCAATAAATGTGCATGACCAACCGAACCACTCAATAATTTAGCCAATGGCGAAAGTTTCAAACCACGTTTTAACAATCGAACGGTTTCGGGATGAGCATAAGCATCGATTTTCAATTCATCTATTAAAAATCCAACATTGCCACTGTGGTCTTCATGATGATGTGTTAGAATAATTTTTTTTATGTCGTGCTTTTGAGCGACGTGTAATATATTTTCTCTGTTATGGCTTTGTGCCGTGTCTATGAGCACATCATCCAATACAAAGGTATAAACCGTTTGTACATTACTACCTAAACGATACACACTAAATCTATAATAAGAAACGCCATCAAACTCATAACTAAACTTGCGAACTGCCATAAACGAAAATAATATTTCCAAAAATAAAAATACTTTACCTTGGTAAACATTAATTTGCAAGAATATTTCTATTTTGTTAAATAAAATCTTTCAAATGAAAAAATATGTAATTGGCGGAACGCTACTTTTATTGATAGTTGCTGGAGTAACATTTTTTCTGAGTAAAACGATGATGCAAATGCAAATAGACAAAGCTGTTCAAATACATATAAAAGACAAAGTGCCTTTAGAAGCTCAAATTGATAGTTCCATTTTAATATCCATTATTAATGACTTACAAACAAAAATTAATGTCAATGATGAATTAAAGATAAAGTTAGACGAAACATTTGATGTGCCTTTAAGAATGAACCTTAAAGTACCTTTAAATACAGAGGTTTTCATGGATCAAGAATTAGATTTAAAATTTGATTTACCTGTTGATATCAATCTTGATCAAACAGAAATGCCATTGAAAAATTTAGTAATTCCATTTAATAAAAAACTACAAATCAATGATTCATTAGCAGTCGATTTTTCAATTCCATTAGACACAAAAATCAGAACAAACTTTAAGCACTTTTTCAATATATCCTTACCTGTAAAAGCAACGATTCCTGTCAAAGTAAACATACCAGTAAACCAACCTTTACAAGTACAAGACACACTTGTATTAAGTATGCAAGATTATCAAATTCCTTTGAAAACAGTTATTCCTGTTGTTGCTAAAGTGCCTATAAAACAATTAGTAAAAATACAAGGAGAATTAGAGGTTCCTGTCGATCAGAAAATAAAAATACCTTTATCAAAAGTTATTTCTACGCCAGTATTACAACCATTTACAGCCAGCGTAAAAACTACTAACGATTTGCAAACAAGTTTTAAAAGTTCATTAAAAGCAAATGCTTCTTTTAGCGAACCATTGCGTGTTATTCAAATGGACTCTTTGCGCATAGAACCTAGTAAAATTAAATTCTCTGTGAAGTAGCATTTTATTTTTTTTAAATAAGCTGCAAACATTCATCAGCCATTTTTGCGTTGTACTCGTTCGCTAATTCTTTATTATTAATGATATCTATGATGGTGCCTATTCCACAAAATCCAGCTGTAAAAAAGAATAGCAAACCCATTAGGATTTGACCGACTAAAAATCGTTGAATACCGGCAACACCAAAGAAACCAGCGCAAGCGATTATCAGCAACAAGTCTGATTCTCTACGTTTAGAATTATAAAGGATAGTGAAACTTTTCAATTGTTCTTCATTAAGCAATGCTGTTTTATTTTTCAAATACATCATTTCAGCAGGCGTAATCGATTTAATTTGTAAGAATGGATTTTCCATTTTGTCTATTGGTTTTATAAATTGTAAAAAATAATTGAACGATTCTATAAACAATCATGGCTAATGCAAAAGTTCCCAGCCAATGCGTCAATATCGATTGTTTATATTCGCCATGTATTAATAATGCAATGGACTTGCCAATTCCACAACCATTACAAGCAGTAACATCAAATAGCTTGAATATACAAAAAGAAAGATGAGGTGCTGTTGTGTCAATAAAATACAAATAAACCAAAGTAATTATCCAAAAGCATAATTCTAAGGAAAAATATTTTTTTATTCGATGCAATGTTGGACAATTAAACGAAGAAATCAGGCGTTAGCTCAGCACCAGGTTTTACGGCATACTGCTCTAAATCCGAAATTCCTTCACTGAGTAAAACTTCATCGTCGATAAAAAAGTTCCCAGTAGTTTTCTTGCCATCTCTTTTTAAAATACAATACGCAGCATCTGCCATAATCGAAGGCTTGCGTGAGGTATTTGCTACAGATTCGCCACCTAACAAGTTAAGAACTGCCGCAGTTGCTATAGTAGTACGAGGCCAAAGTGCATTCACGCCAACTTTTCCTTTGTATTCACCGCCTAGACCTAATACGACTAAGCTCATTCCAAATTTAGCAATAGAATAACCTGTATGTCCTGCAAACCAACGTTCATTTATAGAAGTTAATGGCGGCGATAACATTAAAATATGCGGATTTTCAGATTTTAATAAATACGGCATACACATTTTTGAACACAAGAAAGTACCACGCGTATTAATGTCTTGCATTAAATCATAACGTTTCATTTCTAATTGTTCTAATGGTGATAAATTTATTGCCGAAGCATTGTTAATTAGAATATCAATACCACCAAATACATCGACAGTTTGCTTTACAGCAGCTTCAACTTCATCGTCATTTCTTATATCACATTTGATGGCTAAGCCTTTTCCACCAGCATTAGTCATATCTTCTGCAGCAGTATAAATTGTGCCACCTAATTTTGGATTTTCCGTTGTACTTTTCGCTGCAATTACAATGTTTGCACCTTCTTTCGCTAAACGCATACCAATGGCATGTCCAATGCCACGCGTCGCACCAGAAATAAATACAGTTTTATTTTTAAATGACATATTCTCAGATTTAATAGTGCAATATACAAATTAATACAACCAAAATAATAACCATCTATTTTAACTTCTATATTTATTGCTCTATGCAATTGTTAATTTCAGTCAACAAAATTCAGCTACATAATAAATTAACTTTCAATTTACAATGCATGCATTGTAAATCACTATATTTACTTCGTAAAATATATCAAAATGAGAAAAGTAGTATTTATAGATGGTGTGCGCACACCTTTTTTAAAATCAGGTACTGATTTTATGGATTTAATGTCTTATCAATTAGGTCAATTTGCTATCAAAGGTTTAATAGATAAAACAGGAATTGATGTGAATGAAATCGACAAAGTTGTATATGGTAATGTTATCTCTAATGTTAGAACTGAAAACGTTGCTCGTGAAGCAGCAGTAACAGCAGGCATTCCTGTAAAGGCACCTTGTAATACCGTTAAACAAGCTTGTATATCAGCCAACCAAGCCATTGCAAATGCAGTTGATTCCATTCAATTAGGCAGAGCTGATGTCATCGTTTCTGGTGGTACAGAATGTACTTCAGATACACCAATTGGCTACACTAAAGAAATGCGTAAGAAATTATTTTCTGCGCAAAAATTAAGTACACCAATGGAATATGCAAAATTTGCAACCACTTTACGTCCAACCGATTTTTTACCAGATAGACCATCTGTTTCTGAATTTATTACAGGCAGAACAATGGGGCAAGATTGTGAAATATTAGCACAAAAATTTGGTGTAACGCGCGAAGAACAAGATCAATTAGCAGCAGCATCACACCAAAACGCTGCGAAGGCTTTTGAAGCTGGTTTGATGAATGATATCGTACCAGTACAATTGCCACCTAACTTCTCACCTATTACAAAAGATAATGGTGTTCGTGGCGATTCTACTGTTGAAAAAATGGCAAAATTAAAACCTGCTTTCGATAAATATGTAGGCACTATCACTGCAGCAAATGCTTCTTTCTTAACGGATGGCGCAACAGCAGTATTATTAAGCTCAGAAGAAAAAGCGAAAGAATTAGGATTAACACCAAAGGCAGAAATCGTAGATTATGCTTTCACAGGTGGCGATTTATATGAAGAATTATTATTAGGACCAGCTTATTCAATTGCTGCTGTTTTAAAACAAACAGGATTAACAATTGATGACATCGATGTATTTGAAATTCATGAAGCTTTTGCGGGTCAAGTATTGGCAAATTTGAATGCATTAAAATCTGCTGAATGGTGTAAAAAACAATTAGGCTTAGATAAACCAATCGGACAAATTCCTTTGAACAAAGTAAATGCTTGGGGTGGCTCTCTTTCTATCGGACATCCATTTGGTGCAACAGGTGGTCGTTTACTTACAATGGCAGCCAATCGTTTGCAAAAAGATGGTGGCAAATATGCTCTATTAGCAGCATGTGCAGCAGGTGCACATGGTCATGCAATGATTATTAAAAAATATTAATGATTAGTAAATAGCAAAAACGTAATGCAATATTGCATTACGTTTTTGTATAAATAAATAAACTATGGTAGTGTTAAAACGAGAAGATTATATCTCTATTGAAAAAAATTCAAATGGCGTATGCACCATTTGGATGGATCAAAAAGATGAAAAAATAAATAAAATCGGCCCTGATTTAATTGGACTTTTTGAAAGTGTTTTTGAAGAGCTAAATGCTGACGATTCTATCAAAGCGTTTGTATTA
>WBZL01001547.1_pt1 | contig 23944 bp, 11 predicted proteins | sample 5204291 | NCBI WGS metagenome assembly WBZL01 (sample SAMN12344345, study PRJNA552823) | activated sludge metagenome | biome: Activated sludge suspended growth; feature: Nitrification reactor; material: Wastewater; isolation source: activated sludge from nitrification reactor of wastewater...
GGCCTTCCAGTGCGAGACGCTCTGCCAGGCCTGGGGTTGGCAGGCGACGGACCACGCCCTCCACCTGCTGCCGCTCCACCATGTGCACGGCATCGTCAACGTCCTCAGCTGTGCCCTGTGGAGCGGTGCCTGCTGCGAGCTCGCCAGCCGGTTCGTGGCCGAGACCGTGTGGGAGCGCCTGGCGAGCGGTCAGATCACCGTGCTGATGGCCGTCCCCACCCTCTACTTCCGCTTGCTCCAGGCCTGGGAGGGTGCTCCAGCGGCCACCCGCGAGGGCTGGAGCCGCGGCGCTGCTCGCCTGCGGCTGATGGTCTCGGGCTCGGCGGCCCTGCCGGCGCCGGTCTTCTTGCGTTGGCAGGAGATCACCGGCCATGCCCTCCTCGAGCGCTACGGGATGACCGAGATCGGGATGGCGCTCTCGAACCCGTACCACGGTGAGCGCCGACCGGGTCATGTGGGCCAACCGCTGCCGGGAGTCGAGGTGCGGCTGGTGGGGCCGGACGGCACACCTGTCGCCGCCGCCGAGGTCGGTGAGATCGAGGTCGCCGGCCCCGGGGTCTTCCAGGAGTACTGGCGCCGGCCGGACGACACTACCGCTGCCTTCCGCGATGGTTGGTTCCGCACCGGGGACACCGCCGTGGTCGCCGACGGCTCGTACCGCATCCTCGGGCGCTCGAGCGTCGACATCATCAAGAGCGGCGGCTACAAGATTTCGGCCCTGGAGATCGAAGCTGTGCTCCTCGGGCACCCGGCGGTCCGCGAGTGCGCCGTGGTGGGGGTCGAGGATGCCGAGTGGGGCGAGCGCGTGACGGCCGCGGTGGTGTTGCGAGGCGACCAGCCGCTCGAGCTCGAGCCGCTGCGCGCCTGGGCCCGGGACCGCCTCGCCCCCTACAAGCTCCCGACGCGTCTCCTCACCGTTGCTGAGCTACCGAAGAACGCCATGGGCAAGGTGGTCAAGAGCGCGGTACGTGCGCTCTGGGCGCTCTGAGGTGCAGGCTCTCCCTACCGCCACATCCTGGCCAGCGCCAGGGCCACGCCGACCACTCCCTCACCGCCGATGGCGCCGGCGGCCAGGAGCCGGCCGAGCTCGCCGCGACCTCGGCGTTCCGTCGCCAGGCGGATGAGGCCGCCGAGGAAGAGGGGCAGTGAGAGCTCGATCGGCGCGTAGAGGCCGATCCCGAGGGCGACGGGGAGGATCCCCAGGCCGCGCCAGAGACCGAGGAGGGCGAGCAGGGCGCCGGCGAGGCCGCCCCAGGCGAGCGGAGCGCTCACCGAGCCCGCCTCGACGATGCCGGCGAGGGCCACCGCCTGGGGGGCGGGTAGCTCGACCGAGCCGATGGTGTAGGCGCGATCCATGGCGGCGAGCAGCAGGCCGAGCACGCTGCCCACGAGCACCACCGAGGCCAGCTGAGCGATGGCCTGGTCCCGCGGTCGGGTGCCGACCAGAGAGCCGGCCTTGAGGTCCTGCATGAAGTCCCCGGCCATCCCGGCGGCGAGACCTAGGAGGGCCGCGAAGACGACGGCGGTGCGGACCTCCAGGCGCACGAAGAGGACCACCAGAAGGAGGATCGCGATGGCGAAGATCTCCATCGGGTCGATGTTGAGCTCGCCGGCGATGCGGGCGGCGATGTAGGCCACCATGAAGGCGGCGATGAGCGCCACCAGGGTCAACCAGAGGGGCAGGTCGAGGGCGAGGGAGACGACGACCACCGCGAGCGCACCACCCGCCAGCCACAGCCCCGCCCTGCCGCGTGAGCGGCCACCGCCGAGCCAGCGGGCGAGCAGCGGGTGCAGGGAGGGCAGGCCCTTGAGCAGGAAGTAGGCGACGCTCGCGCCGACGATCACGCCAATGCCGGCCGGCTGGGTCAGGCCGTGGACGGCGGCCAGCTTGCTCTCGAAGCGGCCGTTTGCGACCAGCAGCGGCAGGGCGACGAGGTAGGAGAGGACGGCACCGGCGAACCAGACGCCGCTGAACAGGGGGCCAATCAAGAAGCCGCCGGCGAACGGCACCAGCGAGACGCTGCTGCCCAGCGAGAGCCGGCTGGCGTAGCGGCTGCCCAGGCTCTCGAGGTTGATCACCGCCGGCAGCAGTCGGAAGCCGTCGCGCAGCGCGGTGAAGGCCGCCGCCACCCCGGCGGCGGCAAGCAGCGGGCGTACCTGCCGGCCGCCGGCATCCCCGGCGGCGATCACCGCCGCCGTGGCGGTGCCGTCGGGGTAGGGCAGGGCGAGCCGCTCGAGCATCTCCTCGCGCAAGGGCAGGGTGAAGGCCACGCCGAGGAGGCCACCCAGGATGGCGACGAGAGAGACCTCGAGCGGCGGGATGGCCACCCCAAGCAGCCATGCCGCCGGCACGGTGAAGAGCACTCCGGCGGCGAGGAGACCGCCCGTCGAGGCGGCGGTGGCGGCGATGCTCAGCTCCTGCGGCGAGAGCCCGCCGAAGAGCTTGCCGACGGCCAAGGCCAGCAGCGTCGCGGTAATGATCGGCCAGTAGACGCCGCCCACTTTGAGGCCCGCGTAGGTCGAGTACGCCGCCACCACCAGCGAGAGAGCGAGGCCGATGCCGAGGGCGCGAGCCGTGAGGGCGCGAGGGGGATGCATGCTGCGGCGAGATTCTAGCCCGGCCTGCTCGCCTGGCGCCGTGCGCTCGGACTGCCGGTGACGATGGCTTGCTTCGACCTCGTGCTGTGGGCCGCTGCCGCTGCCGAGGACCTCTCGGCGCTGCCGGCAGACCTCTCGGCCCTCGTCGCCGGCTGGCACCGGCAACCTCGCTGAGCCCGCCTACTTCCGCAGCTCGGCTTCGAGCAGCTTGCGGGTGACGTTCATGAAGTCCCGCTCGGTGATGATCCCCACCAGGTGCTCGTCCTCCACCACCGGCAGGCAGGCCACCTTGTGCTCGCGCATCAGGGCGATGGCGTCCAGGGTGGAAGCTTCCGGCCCGATGGTGATCACCTCCGTCTCCATGATCTCGCGCACCGGCACCGGCCGGCTCTGCCCCGAGCCGGTCGACAGCAGGCGCAGCAGGGTGCGGTGGGTGACCAGGCCGACCAGGCGGTGCTGGGTATCCTCGACGGGCACGTGGCGGATGTGCTTCCAGTACATCATCGCCGCCACCAGGTCCACCAGCTCGTCTTCGTTGACGGTGAAGAGGTCGGTGGTCATGAAGTTCTTGACCCGCGAGTAGTGACGGCTCCAGCCGCCGCCCTCATCGATCGAGGCGAGCTCCCAGCGATGCACGGGGGTGCCTTCCTTCTGGCGGGCGACCGTCGCCCCGGTGAGCGCCGCCAGCCTCTCGGCCTTGGTGCCGGTGCCGGCAAGCGCGGCCAGCGAGTCGAGCTGCCAGACCGAGCCGGTGTGCATCTCTCTCGCGCGCTCCTCGATGATCGAGAGGTAGCGGTCGACGTCTTCGCTCGCCACTCCCCAGTCACGGAGGCCTTCACGAGCGAGGGGCACCAACGTCTCGGGCACCAGGGTTTGCACCGGGATCGCGCCGCGCGAGCGCTTGCCCTTGCGTGGCCAGCTGAGCTGGGCACCGACGCCGAAGCGAGCGGCGGAGAGGAAGTTCTCGGCGGCGGTGCCGAAGTCCATCGACTTGGTGATGTCGCCGTACTCGCGCTCGACGCCACGCAGCAGGCCGATCCAAAAGGCGGCGTTAGCGATCTCGTCGATCACGCTGGGGCCGGACGGCAGGACCCGGTTCTCGATCCGCAGATGCGGCTTGCCGGTGGCCGAGATGCCGTAGCAGGGGCGGTTCCAACGGTAGACGGTGCCGTTGTGCAGGCGCAGCGCCTTGAGCTGTGGCGCCTTCTTCTTGGCCATCACCTTGACCGGGTCCTCGTCGACTTGCGTCGCGATCAGCAGGCGGAAGCGCGCCAGGTCCTCCTGGAAGATCTCGAGCACCGAGTCCTGCAGCCAACTCGCCCCGAAGCTCACCCGCGGCAGCTGCTCGCGCAGGTACTTGGTTTCCTGGCGGGTGTCGATCGACTGCTGGAAGAGGGCGATCCGCGTCTCGCGCCAGAGCCGGCGGCCAAACAGCAAGGGTGAGTTGGCGGCGGTGGCGAGGACCGGCGCGGCGATCGCCTGCGCGATGTTGTAGAGCCGCGCGAACTCGGCCGGGGCCACTTGCAGATGGACCTGGAAGCTCGTGGTGCAGGCCTCGAGCATCACGTTGTCGTGGCGGATGGCAATCTCGTCCTGGCCCTTGACGAAGAGGCGGAAGTCACCGCCCCGCAGTCGGTTCATCGCGTCGTTCAAGGCGTAGTAGCGCGGCACCGGGGTCATGAAGCTCAAGTCGAGGTGCGAGACGTCGAGAGTGGGCAGGATGCCGGTCAGCACCACCTCGGCGCAGCGCGCCGTGGCCGCCGCTCGCAGCTTGCCCAGGAGCTCGCTGAGCTGACCTTCGAGGCGGGCCAGGCAGCCGGCATCGAGCTCTTGTGGGTCGAGATTGATCTCGACGTTGTGTCGACCGAGCTCGGTGGTGAAGTGGGGGTCGCCGAGGTCTTCGAGGATCTGCAGGTTGAGCGGCGCCGGGTGGAAGTCGCGATCGACGAGGCAGGTCTCCTGCTCGGCACCGATCCGGCGGATCCCGGTCTCGAACCAGTCTCCTGCCAGCATCTTCTCGAGGGCCTGCACCTCGGCCAGCACCTGCTTCATGAAGCGGCGAAGGTCGGCTGCTGCAGCGTCGGAGTCGATTTTCTGCTCGCCCATGGCGCCCCCTACCTGGCCCGGTTCGTCTAGCTCTGACCGTCCGTTCTACATCGTTTCGTCTCGTTGGTCGTCGCGGGATTCACCTCAGGAGTGCTCAGCGAGGCTCCGCTGGAGTCACGCTGGCGCCGAGCCCGGCGCGATACAGCAGGGCCGAGACGCCGACGACGAGCGCAACCCCCAACCATAGGCTCGGCGTGGCCGCCAGACGGACCAGGTCCGGTTCGGCGAAGCGCCAGGACGTCAGCAGCTCACCGAGGGTCGAGCCCGGCCACTTCTTACTGACGGCGAGGAAGGCGATCGCCACCCCGGCGAGCCCCTCGCCGGCGATCAGCCCCGAGGCGGCGAGGACACCGGGGTCCCCCTCGCCGCTCGCCGCCTGGCGCCGCCGCTCGACGAGCGCGCGCACCAAGCCGCCGACGAAGATCGGCGTCATGCTGCCGAGCGGCAAGTAGATGCCGACGGCAAAGGCGAGGCCGGGCAGGCCCGCCAGCATGGCGCAGAGCGAGAAGGCGCCGCCGGTGCCCACCAGGCCCCAGGGTAGCGAGCCGGAGATCACGCCTTCGATCACCGTCTTCATCAGGGTGGCCTGCGGCGCCGGCAGCTCCGGCGAGCCGAAGGTGTAGGCCTGGCCGAGCAGCAGGACCGTGCCGGCCACCGCCCAGCAGGCGAAGGCAGCGCCGAGGAACTGGCCGGCCTGCTGGCGAGCCGGCGTGGCACCGACGAGGAAGCCGGTCTTCAAGTCTTGCGAGATGTCGCCGGCCTTCGAGGCGGCGATGCAGACCACCGTGCCGACGGTGAGGATCGCGGCGCGCGCCGAGGGGTCCGTCCAGCCGCAGAGGACGAAGATCAGCGAGACGCCGAGGAGCGTCACCAGCGTCATTCCCGAGGTCGGGTTGGAGGAGACACCGATCAGGCCCACGATGCGCGACGAGACGGCCACGAAGAGGATGCTGAAGAGGCCCACGCCGAGGCTCGCCGCCAGCCGCGGTACGAAGCTCATCTCGCCGGCCAGGAGGCCCGGGATGCCAACCAGCGCCAGGACCACGATGATCGGGGCCACCAGGACCACCCAGCCAGGGATGTCGCGGTCCGTGCGCACCACCTCGGCCGGCGCCTCGCTGCCGCGCTGCCGGCGCAGCCCAGCGACCACGGCCGCCAGCGAACGGTACATCGTGGGCAGCGAGCGCAGCACGGTCACGATGCCGGCGGCAGCCACCGCGCCAGCGCCGATGTAGCGCACGTAGCGTGACCAGATCTGGCCGGCCGAGAGGTCGTGGATCAGTGACGTGGCCTCGGGGAAGAGGGGCGCCGGCAGGCCGTCGCCCACCAGGGCGATCAACGGCGTCAGCACCAAGGCGGAGATCAGGCTTCCCGAGACCATGATCGCCGACTGCCGGTAGCCGAGGATGTAGCCGACGGCCAGCAGCGCCGGTGCCACCTCGAGCGTCAGCTCGGCTTTGGGCAGCGCGGCGAGATGGAAGCCGAGCTCGGGGGAGATCAGGCAGAGGCCGCCGATCGTCAGCTTGATGAGCGCTCCCACGGCCAGGCCGAGGAAGATCAGCCGGCCGCCCTTGGCCTCCCGAGAGGTGGCCTTCAAGACTTCGGCGCAGGCCGTCCCTTCCGGGTACGGCAGCTCCGCGGCACTGTCGACGATCAGCAACCGGCGCAGAGGCACCATCGCCGCGATGCCGAGGATGGCGCCCAGGAAGGCGAGGGTCGCCACCTGCCAGAGCGGCGGCGCGATCCCCCACAAGAAGAGGGCTGGGATGGTGAAGATCGTGCCCGAGGCGAGCGACGAGCTCGCTGAGCCGATGGTCTGCGAGAGGTTGGCCTCGAGGATCGTGTTGCCGCGGCGGCTGGGCAGCAGCCTGAAGAAGGCAACCGTGAGGACGGCGATGGGGATCGAGGTCGAGACGGTCAGCCCGACGCGCAAGCCGAGGTAGGCGTTGGCCGCCCCGAAGAGCACGCCGAAGACGATGCCGGCGAGGGCCGAACGCAGGGTGAGCTCAATGATCGGGCCGCTGGCCCGCTCCGCCGCTGATCGCATGCCCGCACCTCCCATCGCCGGCGACCCGCCGCCTGCGGCAGGGCGAGCCACCGAGAGCCCATGGAGACCCCAGAAGATGCGTCGAGGCTAGCACAGCGCTCACCACGCCGCCGCTGTGGCAGCGGCGGATGGGTGGGGTGAGCGCAGAGGGGAGCTGAGTGGGTGGTTGACCGCTCTTCAGCCGGCCTTGCAGACCTCGCCGGCGTGGGTGAGGAGGGCACCGGCGACGACCTCGTCGGCGAGGTCGAGCTGGAGCGCGCCATCCTTGACCAGCGTCTGCACAAGCGCGAGGACGTTGCGGCTGTAGAGGGTGGCAGCATCCATCGGTACGCTCGCTGGCAGGTTCGAGGGGGCGAGGATGATGACGCCGCCATGATTGACCTCGACGTCCGCCTGCGACAGCTCGCAGTTGCCACCCTGCTCGATCGCCAGGTCGACGATCACCGCCCCCGGCTTCATCGCCTCGACCATCTCGCGGCTGATCAGGCGCGGCGCCGGCTTGCCGGGGATGAGCGCGGTGGTGATCGCAACGTCGGCCTGGGCCAGCCGCTGCTGAACGATCTCGCGCTGGCGGCGCAGGAAGTCCTCGCCCATCTCGCGAGCGTAGCCGCCCTGGCCCTCGCCGCTCTCGGTCTGCGGCAGGTCGATGAACTTGCCACCGAGGGACTGCACCTGCTCTTTGACGGCCGCGCGCACGTCCGACACCTCGACCACGGCCCCCAGCCGCTTGGCGGTAGCGAGCGCCTGCAGGCCGGCGACCCCCGCTCCCATCACCACCACCTTGGCGGGAGGAATGGTGCCGGCGGCGGTCATCAGCAGGGGGAAGTATTTGCCGAGGCGGGCGGCGGCGACCAGCACCGCCTTGTAGCCGCCGATCGACGCCTGAGAGGACAGGGCGTCCATCGCCTGGGCGCGGGTGATGCGCGGGATGAGCTCCATGGCGAGGCTGCTGACGCGGCCCTGGGCCAGCTGGCTCACCACGTCGGCGTTGCGGTGGGCGGCCATGAAGGCGATCAGCACCGTGTCGGCCGTCAGCCGGGCAGCTTCGGCGGCGGTGGGGGGCTGCACCTTGAGCACCATCTGTGCCGTGGCGTAGCCGGTCGCCACGTCGAGGATCTCGGCGCCGGCGGCCTGGTACTGCGCATCGGCCATCGAGGCGCTGGCACCGGCACCGGCCTCGACGGCGACGGTGAGGCCGGCCTTGCGGAGCTTCTTGACGGTCTCGGGGGTCGCGGCGACGCGGGTCTCGCCGCTGCGGGTCTCTTTGGGGACGAAGACTTTGGGCATGGCGGTGGGTCCGGGCTCCCTTCCCAGCCGATACTCGGCGTTGTTCGCTCGGATGAGCGGAGGAATCCTACAACGGCGATCCTGGTTCGCTGGCGGGGCGGCCTTCCACACACGGACGGGTAGGCCGCTGGCCAGCGAGGGCCGCTCCTGTGGACTGCTGGCGGCGGCGCGAGAACCGTCAGGGCCGTCCGGCGGCCGTCTCCTCCCCGAGGCCGGTGCGGCAGAGCGCCAGGAGGCCAGGTCGCAGACGACTCTCGGGTAAGCTTCTGGGCGCAACCATGCGCGCCCGCACCCTGACTGCCATCGCCGTTGGAGGCCTCGTCGCCGGCGCCTTCGACATCACCTACGCGGTCGTCTTCTCGTGGCTGCGCCGTGCCGTGCCACCGGCGCGAGTGCTGCAGTCGGTGGCGAGCGGGCTCCTCGGTCGGGAGGCCTACGGTGGCGGCGCGGCGACCGCCGCCCTCGGCCTCGCCCTCCATTTTGGGATCGCCCTCACCTTCGCCGCGGCCTTCGTGCTGGCGAGCCGCGCCTGGCCCGCCCTCGCGCGTCGCCCGGGGATCCTGGGACCCCTCTACGGCGCCGGCATCTACGCCGTGATGAACCTCGTCGTGGTGCCGCTGTCGCGCTTCCCCACGCCGCTGCGCTTTCCCTTGCCGGTGCTGATCTCGGGCCTCCTCGTCCACATGTTCCTGATCGGTCTTCCCATCGCGCTCGCCGCCCGCTGGGCCCTCGCCCGAGCGGCCCTGCTCACGGCTCGGTGAGGGTCCAGGCGGTGGTGTCACCGCTCTCGAAGCCGTCGGCGAAGAGCGGCCCCGAGTACTGGTTCACCCACAGCTGGTGATCGCCGTCACCGCTCACCACCAATACGTCGAGGTCGGTGTCGTCGTCGACGTTGCCGAGGGCGCTGTCGGCCGCCAGGCTGCTCGCCAGCAGCCAACCGCTGTCCGTAAAGTGAGCGCTGCCGTCGTTGAGCCAGACCTGCGCTGGCTCCGGCCCGCCGCTGCCGTTGGTGGTCCAGGCGTCGAGGTCGCCGTCGCCGTCGACGTCGAGCAGATGGACGGCGACGGTGTTGAGCGTTCCCAAGGATTGTGCGGAGTCGGTGAAGACTCCGGTGCCGTCGTTGAGCCAGACGGTATTGCCGCCGCCGTTGCCGAAGAAGGCGTCGAGGTCCTGGTCGCCGTCGAGGTCGCCGAGGGCGAGACAGAAGGTCTGGGCACTACCCAGGGACTGGCCGCTGTCCGTGAAGCTGCCGCCGCCGGCGTTGCGCCAGACCTTGCTGCCCTCGCCGCGGTTGGCGAAGAAGATGTCGAGGTCTTGGTCGCCATCCAGGTCGCCGAGGGCCACGGCCGTGGTGTTGCCGAGGCCCAGGTTCGTGCCGCTCGCCGTGAAGGTGCCACCCTGGTTGAGGTAGAGGAGGTTGCTCCCTGGCGAGAAGAGCGACGGGTAGTTGGCCACCACGAGGTCGAGGTCACCGTCGCCGTCGAGGTCCCCCAAGGCCCCGTCGGTGGTGCTCTCGCTGCCCAGTCGCTGGCCGCTGTCGGTGAAGGTGCCGGCACCGTCGTTCCACCACAGGCGATCGGCCGGGTCGTCGTCGCTCGCCGTCCGCCCGCCGTTGCCCACCCAGAGATCGCGATCGCCGTCGCCGTCGAGATCGGCCACCAAGAGCACATTGTTGAGGCTGCCGTAGCCGTTGGCGAGCCATTGGTGGCTGTCGGTAAAGCCGCCCGCGCCGTCGTTGAGCAGCACCCGCACGATGCCGGCGGTGGAGCCGATCAGGGCGTCCTGATCACCGTCGCCGTCGAGGTCGGCGAGCGCCGCCGAGATGCCGCGGCTGCCGCCGAGGAGCTGCAGCGAGTCGGTGAAGTGGCAGGCACCGTCGTTCCAGAACACCTGGTTGGGCTGCGCCGCGTTGGCTACGAAGAGGTCGCTGTCGCCGTCGCCGTCGAGGTCGCCGGCGGCCACCGAGATCCCGCCGCCCACGCCCAGCGGCTGGCCGCTGTCGCTGAAGTGGGCGGCGCCGTCGTTGAGGTAGAGGCGGTTGGGCTGGCCGGCGTTGTTGCCCACGAAGGCGTCGAGGTCGCCGTCCCCCTCGCAGTCGAGGAGGACGAGGGACCACGAGTAGTCGTCGTCGAGGAACTGGCCGCCGCTCGTGAAGGCGCCGCTGCCGTTGTTGCGCCAGACCTCGTTGGCCTCGCCGCCGTTGCTGCCGTTGGCGAAGAAGGCGTCGAGGTCGCCGTCGCCGTCGAGGTCGCCGAGGGCGACGCCGAAGGTGCCGCCCGTGCCGGGTGTCTGGCCGGTGTCGGCGAAGACGCCGTGGCCGTCGTTGCGCCAGAGCTTGTTGGCACCGTTGTTGGCGACCAGGGCGTCAAGGTCGCCATCGGCATCGACGTCGCCGAGGGCGACCCCCAGGCTGGAATAGCTGCCGAGGGATTGGCCGCTGTCCGTGAAGGTGCCGGTGCCGTCGTTGAAGTACACCCGGTTGGGATTGGTCGGCGAGCTCGTGGGCACGCAGGCGTCGAGGTCGCCGTCGCCGTCGAGGTCACCGAGGGCGCCGCCGCGGCGGCTCTCCGCACCGCCGATCGACTGGCCCGTGTCGGTGAAGGTGCCGAGCCCGTCGTTCAACCACACGCGGTTGCTCGCCAGGTGGCGGGAAAGCCAGAGGTCGAGGGAGGTGCCGCTGTCGAGGGGCGCCAGCAGGGCGAGGCTGCCCATGCCGGTGTCGAGGGACTGGCCGCTGTCCGTGAAGGTGCCGGTACCGTCGTTGAGCCAGAGCGTGTCGCCGGTGAAGAAGTCGGTGACGTAGGCGTCGAGATCGCCGTCGCCGTCGACGTCGCCGAGGGCGACCGAGAAGCTCCAGGCCCCCTTGGGCTGGCTCCAGCCGGGCAGGAAGTCGGGGTGGGCGGCAACGGCGAGGCCCAGCTGCGCGGCCAGAGCCAGGAGCGCCGCGAGGCCACGGCGGGCGGCCGGGCGGGATCGATGAGCGGTCGTTCGCATGGGGCAGTCCTCCGGGGCGGGTGCGGTGGATCGGGCCGAGGCCGGCCGCGCCGCCGAACCGGCGGGCGGCAGAGTCCCCCCGGAGGACTTGGCGTCATCCTGCGGCGAAAGCCGCCACGGCGCCGGCCGCGGTAAGCTCGGGTGCGGACGCGACCCGCCAGGAGGCCCCATGGAAACCACCCTCGCCCCGCCGCCCCACCAGCGCACCATCGCCCGCCTCGTCGACCTCACCGACCCGGCCCGCCAGCGGCTGCCGGGCGTCGATCTCGCCGAGGCCCGCCGCCGGCTGGTGAGCGGCGAGCCAGCCGCGGTGCTCGGCCTGCAGGGCTCCTTCGCGCTGGTGGCCCGCGGGGGCGAGAAGGTCTACCTCGCTCGCAGCCTCGACCGTCCCTTGCGCTACTTCCTGGCCAAGGAGGTCGCGGGGCCGATGCTGGTGGTGGCGGAGCGCATCGATGAGATCCGCGACTTCCTCGCCGGCGAGGGCAAGGCGGCGCAGTTCCATCCCTCCTACACGCGGATGGTGCCGGCGCACCACGTGACCGAGCTGCGGCTCGTCGGCTGCCCGGACCCGAACCCCGTCTACCGCCGCTTCTTCGATCCCCAGCGGGCCGTGCTGCCGCCCGACCTCGATCTCATCGGCCGGCAGTATGTCGGCGCCCTGATGGACGAAGTGCGCAGCTGGCTCGGCAGCGTCGACCCCGGGGCGCCGATCGGCGTCCTGCTCTCCGGCGGCATCGACAGCGGCGCCGTCTTCCTCTGCCTCTACCGCGCTCTGCTCGATCTCGGTCAGAGCCCGGCGCGGCTCAAGGCCTTCACGCTCTCCGTCGAGGGCGGCGCCGACGCGGCACAGGCACGGGACTTCCTCTCGCGGCTGGACCTCGGGCTCTTCCACGAGGTGATCGAGGCGCCGGCTTCTGCCGTCGACCCGCTGGCGGCAGTCGAGGTGATCGAGGACTACAAGCCCCTCGACGTCGAATGCGCGGCGGTCAACCTGGCGCTGCTGGCGGCGCTGCGCCAGCGCTACCCGGACTGGCAGCTCCTGGTCGACGGCGACGGCGGCGACGAGAACCTCAAGGACTACCCGATCGAGGAGAACGCTGAGCTGACGATTCGCAGCGTGGTCAACAACCGAATGCTCTACCACGAGGGCTGGGGGGTGGACTGCATCAAGCACTCGTTGACCTACAGCGGCGGCCTCTCGCGGGGCACCGTGCGCACCTACGCTCCGGCCGCCCGCCATGGCTTCGTGGGCTTCTCGCCCTACACCCGGCCGGCGGTGATCGCGGTGGCCGAGGCCATCCCCTTCGCGGCGCTGACCGGCGGTTCGCACGCCCAGCTCTATGCGTTGAAGGGCGAGGTGGTCCGCCGCGGCGTCGCCGCCGTCACCGGGCTCGAGATGCCGGTCTACGAGAAGCGGCGCTTCCAGGACGGTGCGACCTCGGACGAGGCCCGCATGAGCCGCCTCGGCCACGATGCGGAGACCTACCGCCGCCACTTCCTCGACCTCTACCGCCAGGTGGCGTGAGGGGGCCTCCGGCGGCCGGTTCTCCAGCCTCACTCGTCGCTTTGCGCGCTACCTGGCGCGGACGCTCTCGCCGCGCTGGTGAAGTGCGGTTCGTAGTCCAGCCGGCAGTCGAACCAGGCGTCCTCGGAGCCGAAACCGATGTGCCTGCCCGCTGGCCGGGGCGGCTGACCACGATCTGCTCTTCCGCGGCCCCGCGGAAGTAGCGCGCCTGCTCGTCGTCGAGGGCCAAGAGCGGCATCTCTTTCATACCGTCCTTCCGCATCGCCCCGGCCAAGGCGCCACCTCGGGCCTGGCGCTGACCGCCAGCCCTCGACCGTCGAAGGCGTCCCCTCGTAGAAGGCCCCGATCTCATCACCTCATCGGCGTTCCTGCGGGCGAGTGCGTCCGCGCAGGTGGACCGCTCGCTCCGTTGTGGGGCTATCCTCTGGCCCATGCACCGCCCGCCCAAGCCCGCGCTCGATCCTTGGCGGGCGCAGGGCGTGCTGCGCGAGGAGGAGCGCCGGCCGGGAGGAGGGCAGGTGGCGGCGCTCACGGTCTTTCTCACCGGTGCCGAATGCCCCTTCTCCTGCGTGTTCTGTGACCTCTGGCAGCACACGCTCGACGGCCCCACGCCGCCTGGGGCCTTGCCGGCGCAGCTGGCGAGCGCGCTCGCCGGGGTGCCGCCCAGGGAACGGGCGGGAACTCTCCTCAAGCTCTACAACGCCAGCAACTTCTTCGACCACCGGGCGGTGCCGGAGGCGGACGACGCGGCGCTCGCCGAGCTCGCGCGGCCCTTTCTCGGCGTGGTGGTCGAGAGCCATCCCCGCCTGGTCGGCCGGCGCTGCCTCGCCTTCGCGGAGCGCCTCGCGGGGCGGCTGGAGGTGGCGATGGGGCTTGAGACGGCGCATCCCGAGGCGCTCGCCCGCTCCGGTAAGGGGATGACGCTCGGGGACTTCGCGGCCGCTGCGCGTACCTTGCGCGGTGCGGGGGTGGGGATGCGGGCCTTCGTGCTGGTGGGGGCGCCCTTCGTGCCGCCCGCCGAGGCGGTGGCCTGGGCGGTGCGCTCGGCGGAGCTCGCCTTTGCACAGGGGGTCGGCGTGGTGAGCCTCATCCCCGTGCGCGGTGGTGGCGGCCTCGACGCGCTGGCTGCGCGTGGGCACTTCGTGCCGCCGAACCTCGCTCAGCTGGAGGCGGCCCTCGACGGCGCCCTCGCGCTCGGCGGCGGTGTGGTGACGGCCGACCTCTGGGACCTCGAACGCCTCGCCGCCTGCCCGTGCTGCTTCGCGGCTCGGCGTAAGCGGCTGGCACGGATCAACCTCGCGGGGGCAGGGGAGCCGGCCGTCTCGTGTGCGGAGTGCGGAGCGTGAGCGCGACCGTCGCCGTGGTCGGCTCCGGCTTCGCCGGCACCCTCGCTGCCCGCGTGCTCCACCGGCTGGAGTACCGCGTCCTCCTGCTCGAGCGCGGCCAGCACCCGCGCTTCGCCCTCGGCGAGTCGTCGACGCCGCTCGCAGCGATCGCCCTCGAAGCCCTCGCCGCGCGCTACGACCTCCCCGATCTCCGCGCCCTGGCCGCCTACGGCCGCTGGCTGGCGGCCTATCCGGCGCTGCGCCGTGGCCTCAAACGCGGCTTCAGCTTCTACGGCCACCAGCCGGGCCGGAAGTTCGCCGACGCGCCGCTGGCCCGGCTGCTGGTGGCGGCGAGCCCGAGCGACGCGGTGGCCGACAGCCACTGGCTGCGCGAGGACGTCGACGCCTTTTTCGTCGCCCGCGCCGCGGAGGAAGGCGTGGAGGTCCACGAGCGGGTGGAGGTGACGGCCGTGTGCCGCCGTCCCGAGGGCGTGCAGATCCAGGGCCGGCAGGACGGCCGCGACTTCGCCGCCAGCGCCGACTTCGTCCTCGATGCCAGCGGTGGCCGTGGCCTGTACGCCTCCGTCGTGCCGGGGATCGTCGCGCCGGAGCCCTCGGCCGTTCGCTCGGCGCTGGTCTACGGCCACTTCACTGGTGTGCACCCCTTCGCCGAGGTGGCAACGGCGGAGGGAGCGCCGCTGCCCGCGCCTCCTTACCCCGAGCATTGGGCGGCCAACCACCACCTGACCGACCTCGGTTGGATGTACGTGCTCCCCTTCGACGACGGGGTGACGAGCGCTGGTTTCCTGCTCGACCTCGACGAGCCTGCGGCGGCGGCTCTCCTCGCCGAAGGCGGGGCGGCTGCAGAGCTCTGGGCCCGGCTCCTCGCCCGCTACCCCTCGCTCGCTGCCCAATTCGAGGCCGCCGAGGCCGTCCGGCCTCTGGGCTTCGTGCCGCGGGTGCAGCACCGCCTGTGCCGCGCCGTGGGGGAGCACTGGCTGCTGTTGCCGAGCACCTACGCCTTCAGCGATCCCCTCTTCTCGACCGGGATCGCCTGGAGCCTCGCCGGCGTCGAGCGGATCGGCCGGCTCTTCGAGCGCGGTCTGCCCTCCGCGGCCGCCCTTGCGCGCTACCAGCAGCAGCTCGCCTGCGAGGCCGACCACCTCGACCGCCTGATCGCCGGCGCCTACCGCGCCCGCCGTAGCTTCCGGGCATTCGCCGCCTACGCCCAGCTCTACTTCGCGGCGGCGAGCTTCGGTGAGGCCCTGCGGCGCCTCCATCCCGAGGCCGATGATTGGGCTTGGCGGGGCTTCCTGGGAGCGACGGACGAGCTCGTGGCCAGCTGGCTTCCCGCCGCCCACGACCGGCTCACCGTGCTGGGCGCTGCCCCGCTGCCGGCTGCTCTCGCTGCCTTCGAAGAGTGGGTCGCGGCGGCGATCGCGCCCCGCAACGTCGCCGGCCTCGCCGATCCGGCGCGCGGCAATCTTTACCCAGTGGACTTCGCCCCCCTGCTCGCCCACGCCGATCTCCTCGGGCTCTCGCGCGCCGAGGTCGAAGCGCGCTTGCCGGCGCTGCTGCGCTGAGCGAAGCGTGGCGCCGGCTGCGGCGCGTCCTGCCTGACTAGAATTACGACGTCGAGTAAAATCGAAAAATGAGCCCCTCGAGAGGGCCGCTGCGTTCCGCGCGGAGCGACAGGCACTTCCTCGCGATCCTCTTCCTCGCCTTCGCCTTCACCCGGGCGCTCGTCTATGCCCTCGGCGTGCGCAGCTCACAGGAGCTGCCGGCCATGCACCTGCTGGACCGCGACCTGCTGGCCTCGGACCTGCTCCCGAGCCTCTTCTTGCTGCACTCGCAGCCGCCGCTGTTCAATGCCCTGGTGGGCCTGGTGGTCAAGCTCGGCGGCGAGGACTTTTCGCTGGCGATGTCGGCCGTCTACTGGTCCTTCGGCCTCGCCATGACCTGGCTGATGTTCCACCTGCAGCGGCGGTTGGGGGTCAACGCCGTCGCTGCGGCGTTTGTGACGCTGCTCTTCATCGTCGGGCCCGCCTGCCTGCTCTACGAGACGTACACGATGTACACCTACCCGACGGCGGTGCTTCTGCTGGCCCTCGCCGCGGTGGCGCACCGCTTCTTCGCGGATGCCGCTCGCGGCGCGCTGGTGGCGACGGCGCTGCTGATCGCCGCGGTGGCCCTGACCCGGAGCCTCTTTCACCTGCTGTGGGTGGTGGCGGCCGTGGTGGTGGTGGCCGGGCTACGCCGGCCGCGCCGGCGCCAAGCCCTGGTGCTCGCTCTGCCCGTCGTCCTCGTCGGTGGGCTCTACCTCAAGAACGCCGTGCTCTTCGGCCCGTTCGGCGGCTCGAGCCTCGTGGGCCTCAACCTCTACCGGATCTCGACCGAGCTGTTGCCCCCCGAGGAGCGGTGGCGCGAGGCCGAGGCGGGGGAGCTGTCGCCGCTCGCCCTCTACCCGGTCAACCAGGCGATCGATCGCTATCCACTGGGCCTGCCGGAGCGGGGCCTGCGCGAGGTCGGCGGGCTCGATCTCGCGGACCGCAACGTCTGGGCCTTCTTGCCGCTCGGTTGGAGCAAGGAGGTCGAGGGCTCGGTGGAGGGCCCGTCCCTGTGGTCGCGAGGGCCGGTGTCGGTGTTCGTGCTCCCGGGCCCCTCTGCCGCGGCGCATACGCTCGCCCTGCGTTGGGCGCCGTTCGAGTACCCCGGAGCGCCGCCCCAGCGGGTGGAGGTGCGGGTGAACGGGCACGAGGTAGCGCGTCTGGGAGTCCCCGCCGGTGTCTCCCAGCCGCGGCTCGACCTGCCGGCGGGAGCGCTCGACCGGCCGCTCAACCTGCTGAGCTTCCGCTACGCCGCTACCGCGGCACCGGTCGACGTGGGGCTGGGGCCGGACTCGCGCCAGCTCGCGGTCCGCTGGCTGGGCTTCCAGCTCGAGCCGGCGATCCGGCTGCCGGCCGTCGCCAGTGGCAGCGAGCAGCTGCGGTCCTTGCTGGAGAGGCAAGGGGCCACGGGCCGGATCGTCCGCCGCGACGGCGGCCCCAACCTGAACCACTGGCTGATGGCTCGCGTGATGCAGGAGTACGAGCGCGACGCCTGGCGGGTGATCCGGCACCACCCTCGCCTCTATCTTCGCGCCGTCCTGCGGGCGGGGCTGATCTTCCTCGCGCCGCCGGCCGAGCACCCGACCTTCCGGGTCAAGCGCCAGGCGATCGCCGGCTGGGAGCGTCTCTACAGCCGCTTCGTCTACGGTGCTCCCGACGCTTCGTGGCCAGGGACGCACTCCCACCGCTCGCGCTGGCTGCCCACCCGTGACCTTCTGGGCCGGGTGTCGTGGCTCTGGCTCGGCCTGGTGCTCGCCCTCCTGCCGGCGGCGGCCTGGCGGGCCCTACGCCAACCCCGCGAGCCGGCGCACTCGACCTTGCTCTTCATCCTGTTCAACGTGCTCTACGTGGCCGTCGTCGCCAACCTCGGCGAGTACGGCGAGAACAACCGCTTCCGCATGATGATCGAGCCCCTGGTGTGGGTGGCGCTGGCGGCCGCGGCGCAGCAGGGCATCGAGCGCCTGCGGGCGCGCCGGGCGCCAGTGCGCTAGCGCCAGTCCCCCACCAGCTCGAAGGCCGCCCAGTGGAAGGGATGGGCGGTAGCGGGCTCGGCGGCGAGCGCCCGCTGCGCCTCGCGCAGCGCCGCGTCCTTCGGCAGTCCGTCGCGCAGGCGGGCGTAGAAGCGGGGCATCAGCTTGGCCGTCGAGCGGTCGGAGACGGCCCACAGCGAGGCGAGCACGGTGCGCGCGCCGGCGAACTGGAAGGCGCGGGTGAGGCCGATCATCCCCTCGCCGCTGAGCTCCCTGCCGAGGCCGCTGTTGCACGCCGAGAGGGTCACCAGGTCGGCGTCGAGACGCAGGCTCTCGAAGATCTCCCAGGCCTGGAGCAGACCGTTGTTCTCGCTCCTGGTGTTGCCCGCGGGCTGGCTGAGGACCAGCGCCGAGTTGAGGGGCAGGCGCTCGTCGAGCACGGCGTGGCAGGCGAAGTGGATGATCCGTGAGGTGGGCGAGGCACGCCGGGCCTCCTCCTCGGTAGCGGCCGAGCCCAGGAAGACCTCGGCGTTGGGGAACAGGGCTGCGATGCCCTCCACCTCGCTGCGGGTACCGGGCAAGGGGTCGAGACGGAGGCCGTTGGCGGCGGCACGGGTGAGGGTCGGGTCTTGTTGCGCCAGGGTCGAGTGGCGCAGGCCGCTGTAGTTGGGGTCGCCGAAGGCGGCGAGCGGCGCCGCGCTGGGGGCCGCCCGCTGCCGCAGCACCTCGGCGTAGACGGTGGCCGAGGCGGCGCGGTGCAGAGGCTTGCTCAGAGCGAGGTACTGGCCGTTGTGACGGAGCACGGCGAACGGCAGGCCAGCCAAGGGGCCGTCGGCGGAGATCAACAGGCGGTCGGCAGCCGCGATCCGTGCCTCGGCGGGCTTCAGGAGCTGGTCGTAGAGCTCGCTCGCCAAGGGGTCGAGCTCGGCGGTCGAGGAGGCGGGGTCCTCGGCCAGCTGGCGCAGGTGGCGAGCGCTGTCGTTGAGCGCCGCCGCGCCGACGGGCAGGCGGTAGGCGTCGAGGCCAGCCGGGTTGGTGGCCGCGGCCCCTCCGCTCCCGGGCCCGGCGACCACGAAGAGCAGCGTCGCCTCCTTGCCGACGACGAAGCTCAGGAGCAGAGTGCCGGGGTCGAGGGCCTGGCGGGCACCGACGGCGTCGAGCGGTGTGGGGTCTTCGAGCGCGGCGAGGCGGGGCGAGGCGGCACGGACGCGCTGGGCGATCACCTCGCGCTGCCGCTCGAGGTCGCGCAGCTCCTCGATCGTCGACGCTGCCTCCGGGCTGCCGGCGGGCAGGCCGAGGAGGCTGCGCTGTGTGAGGTCGAAGAGCTGGTCGAGGCGCTGGCGCTCGGCGAGGAGCTCCGGCGGCAGGTCGGCGAAGCGCAGGTCGCGCTCGCGCAGCAGGCTCAAGAAGCGCCGAGCCCGCCCGCGTTCGACGGCTTGAAAGGCCGCCTCGGGCTCGCCGATCGCCAGCAGGGCCTCGGCACAGTCCTGGTAAATCTCGGCGTAGGTGGCGCTGAACAGCAGGCGCTGGGTGTCGCTGTCGGCGAGGCGGGTGCGCTGGTGGTCGAGCACGCGGGTCGCCTCGCAGTAGAGCTCGGCGGCGCGGTGCGGATTGCCATGATCGCGCTCGAGCCGCGCCGTCTGAGCGAGGATCGTCGCCTCGTTGGTGGTCCCCGGGAAGGCCTTGCGGGTGAAGCGCAGGGCATCGGTGAGCGCCTGGCGCGCCCGGGCCACCTCGCCGCGCCGCAAGGCGATCTCGGCGCGGATCTCGTTGCCGAGCAGGCGCTCGCGGTCCTGCGGGCTCTGGCCCTCGAAGTGGATGGCCTCGGCCCTCGCGAGGTAGCGCTCGGCAGCCCCGAGGTCTTCGCCACGGCGCAGCTCGAGGAGGCTCAGGTGGATGAGCGGCTGACTTGCCACGGGCCCCCGCAGGTCTTGCCTCGCGACGTCGTCGGCGGCGGTGCGGAAGGCCTGGAAGGCGCCTTCGAAGTCATCCCGCCGCAGGGCGATCACCCCGAGGTTGCTCTGCATCAAGGCCCTCTCGGGGCTATCCGGGGCCAGCACCTGCAGCAGATCGGCCGCCCGCTGGAAGCAGCGGCCGGCCTCGTCGATGTCCCCCAGCTCCTTGCTCAGCATCCCCAGGTTGTTGAGCACCAGGGCCTGCAACATCTCCTGGGTGCCGCGCCGCTCGAGGATCGCCAGGGCCCGCCGCAGCACCGCCTCGGTCTCGCCCAGGTCTCCTTTGAGCTGGGTCAGCACCGAGAGGTTGAGCAGCCCCGAGACGACCTCGGTCCCCTGCGGGTCGATGCGCTCGTCGATGGCGATCGACCGCCGAGCGAAGGCCTCGGCCTGGGGGAAGTCGCTGCTGTAGTCCGCCACCACTCCAAGGTTGGTGAACAGGGCCGAGGCGATGGGCGAACCGGGAGCGAGCCTCGGCAGGGCCGGTTTGGCCTGCGCCAGGGTGGCCTTGGCGGCCGCGAGGTCTCCTCGGCGCAGCGCCAGGCCGGCGAGCCGGGAGAGCGTGAGCAGCCGCCCGGCCGAGTCCGGGGCGAGGCTTTCGAAGGTCGCGAGGGCGGCCCGGTACTGCTCTTCGGCGGCGGGGATCCGGCTTTGCTTGTTGAGGTAGTAGCCGGCCGCGAGCCGGCCTTCGGCCTCGTCCAGGCCCGGCGAGGCCCGTCGCTCGGCCGCCGTGATCGACTGTTCTGCGGTGCTCAGGGCCCGGCTGAGGTCACCTTGTTGGAAGAGCGCGCGTGCCCAGCGGCGTAACAGCGCCGCCGTCGCCGCGTCCTGCTGGGCGGCAAGGGCCGCGGCCGCCGCTGCATAGAGGGCGTCTGCCGCCGGCCCGTTGCGCTGGCGCGCCGCCAGCTCGGCCCCTCCGGCGAGCAGCCAGGCGCCGAGGCGGGGCTGCCCGCGCTCGCTCGCGACCTCGGCCGCCAGCGTCCAGGCCTGCTCGGCCTGCGCCTGGTTGCGGTCCCCCAAGGCGGCGCGAGCCTGGCGGTCGAGGGCGGCGAGGACGGTGGGCAGGGACGGGCTGAGGACTGCATCGTCCACGGCGAGCTCCAGGCCGGCGGCGAGCGGCCAGCTCTGCGGCTTGCCGTGCCGTTCGCCGGTGAGGACGACGGCCGTGCGGGGGAGGACCTCGACGGCGAGCGCCCACCAGTCGAAGGGCGTGCCGAGCGGATGTGTCGCGACGGGGTCGCCCTCCTCCTGCCAGGAGAGGAGGCGGTCGCCGGCGGCGAGCCCGACCTCGGCGATCGCCGACAGCGGCCGGCAGGACTCGACGAGGAGCCCCAGGCGAGGAGCCGACGCAGCGGCTTCCAGGGCCCGCTCTCGCTCGCCGATACCGCGCCCGGCGACGATGGCGAGGAGCACAGCGACAAGGCCGGGGAGCGCGCGGCGAAGGTGGCTGCTCCAGGGTCGCGACAAGGTGCACCTCCCGCCAGCTACCGCCGGTCTCCGAGCAGCTCGAAGCCGGCCCAATGGAATGGATGGCGCGTCTCGGGGTCCGCCGCGACCGCCAGCTGTGCCTCGCGCAGGGCCTCGTCCTTGGCGGCGCCGGCGAGCAGCCGGCGGTAGAAGATGGGCATCAGGCGCGCCGTCGCGCGGTCGGAGACCGACCACAAGGAGGCCAGGACGGACCTCGCCCCGGCATACTGGAACGCGCGGCTGAGCCCGATCAAGCCCTCCCCCGAGACCTCCTGCCCCAGACCGGTGTTACAGGCCGAGAGGGTGACGAGGTCGGCGTCGAGCTGCAGGCCGGCGAAGATCTCCCAGGCCTGCAGCAGACCGTTGTCCTCCCCCGGGCGCAGGCGGTCGGGCTGGGCCAGGGCCAGGGAGGAGTTGAGGGGCAGTCGCTCGTCGAGCAGCGCGTGACAGGCGAAGTGGAGCCAGCGGGCCTGCGGCGCCACGCTGCGGGCCCGCGCCTCGCTGGCCTCGCTGCCGAAGAAGACCTTGGCGTCGGGGACCAGCTGGGCGATGGCCGCGACCTCCCGCCGGCTGCCGGGCAGGGCGGTCAGGCGCAGGCCGCGCTGGAGCGCCAGCTCGAGCGGTAGGGCGAGGCGCAGCACCGGCTCCGCATCGCCAGCCGTCCCGCGCGGCGCGCGGTAGCTGGGGTCGCCGAAGGCGATCAGCTGATCACGGCGATCCGCCGTGGTCCCCCCGCGACCCTGGCGCAGCTGCGCGTAGACCGAGGCCGAGAGCACGGTATGGATGGGCAAGCGGGACACCAGCGGGGCCGACCGCGGGCCGAGCACGGCGAAGGGGAGGCTGTGGAGCGGTCCATCCGGGGAGACCAGCAGGCGCTCGGCAGAGGCGAGCTGCGGCTCGATCGGCGCCAGCAAGAGCGCGTAGAGCTCCTGGCCCTGGCGGTCGAGGGCCACGGGGTCCGCGCTGGGGTCTTCGAGGCCCTGGCGCAGCTCCCGCACGCGTTGGCGCAGCTCCCGCTCACCGATCTCCAGGCGGCGCGCCAGGGGGCGCTGGCCGGGAGAGAGCGCGAGCACCCACGAGGCGTCCCGTCCGACGCTGAAGGCCAGGAGGAGCGTCCCGGGGTCGAGGACGGCAAGCGCGCCGCTGGTGTCGAGCGGCCTGGCCGAGTCCGCCAAGGTCGGCGGCGGCAGGGCGTCCCGCAGCGTGGCCGAGATCTCCTCCTGGGCGCGCCACAGCTCCTTGAGGCGAGCTCGCAGGGCCTCGGCGGTGCTCTCTTCGCCCGCCCCGAGGACGGCCAGCCGGTCCTGGGTGGCATCGTAGGCGGTCGCCAATCGCCTGCGCTCGCGGCTGATCGCCGGCGGCAGATCGCGATTGGTCAGCCGACGGGTGGCGAGCAGAGAGAGCAGCGACCGGGCCCGGCCCCGTTCGAGGGCCGAGAAGGCCGCCTCGGCCCGCCCGAGAGTGGCGAGGGCCGCGACGCAAGAGCGGTAGGCGCCGTTCGTCTGCGAGGCGAAGAGCGCTTGTTGGCTGGCGGTGCCGCCGAGGTGGTCGAAGCGTTCGTCGAGGATGTCGATGGCGGCGCAGGCATGCTCAGCCCAGGCTGCGAGCTGGCCGCTCTGCCGCTCGGTCTCGGCGAGGTTGGTCAGCAGGTCGACCAGGAAGGGATCACGCTCGCTGATCCGCTGGCCCATCGCCAGGGCCTGGCGCTGGATCACCAGGGCGCGGCCGAGGTCACCGCGGCGGGCGACCAGCTCACCGAGATGGCTGAGGGTGGTGGCGTAGAGCAGGCTGTTGGGCTCCTGCTCGCCGGCGAGCATCAAGGCCTCGCGCAGGTAGGTCTCGGCTGCCACCAGGTCCCCCCGGCCGTCGCGGGTGGCCATCGCGAGGTTCTGCAGGGTCTGCACGATCAGCCGGTGCTTGGGCGAGACGGCGCGATAGATGGCGAGCGATTCGTGCAGCGCCCGTTCGGCGCCGGGGTAGTCGCCGAGGTCCATCTTCACCGTCGCTAGAGCGTTGAGATTGACGGCGAGGTCGATCGAGCGCGGTGCCAGGCGTCGCCACAGGCGCGCCGAGCGGGCGAGCTGCAGCTGAGCGACATCGGCGTCGTTGCGCTGCAGGGCGATCAGACCGAGGTTGTGGAAGGCGCGGGCCATCTCGGGTCCGTCCGGCCACTCGGCCTGGGCGAGCGCTGCGGCACGCCGGAACAGCTGTTCGCCCTCGTCGAGACGGTTGTCATCGACAGCAATGATTCCCTGGCGGTGGAGGGCGTCCGCGAGGTCACGGGAACGGGGCGCCAGGTGCTCGAGGACGACCGCCGCCTGGCGACCCGCGCTCGCCGCCTCCGCGGGTGAGCCCAGCAGCCGGCGCAGGCCGCTGGCCGTCGCCAGGGCTCGCCCCCAGGTGGTGCTCTCTCGCCCAGCTGCCGCAGCGAGAGCGACGGCCCGCTCGATGGCTTCGCCGGCCACCGCCGTTTCGCCCTGGCGCCGGGCGAGGCGGGCCTGGAGGGTGAGGACCTCGGCGAGGTCGAGGCTGCGAGGCGCGAGCTCGCTGAAGACGCGGCTGGCGGTGTCGGCGGCCCGGCGGCCCGCGGCGAGCCCGCCGCGCTCGAGCTCCACGGCGGCGAGCTCGCTGGCGAGCGCCGCCGCCACCAGTCGCTGTGGCACCGTCGGCTGGTTCGCCGGCGTGGCCAGGGCCGCGGTGAGCGCCGCAGCGGCCTGGTCGAGGTCACCGTGGTCGCGGTGCGCCCGGGCAGCGAGCAGGGCCTCGACCAGGCTGCCCGTAGGGCCGTCGCTCGTGGCTTCGTCGGTCGGGGCATTGTCGGTGGTGGCCTTGTCGGCGCTGGCGCCCTTGCTGATGGCGGTGTAGTCGCCGAACAGGCCGTCGAGTTCGGCCTCCTCGTTCGGGGCCACCAGCGAGCTGAGGTAGATGAGCGGGATGTCGGCCGTGCCGGGGTGCTCCGACAGGTTGAACGCGACCTCGTCGCCCTGCAGGCCGGGCATGTTGATGTCGCACAGGATCACGCCCGGGTTCTCGCGCAGGGCGGCTTCCACGGCCTGGGCCGGG
>WBZL01000458.1_pt1 | contig 23934 bp, 23 predicted proteins | sample 5204291 | NCBI WGS metagenome assembly WBZL01 (sample SAMN12344345, study PRJNA552823) | activated sludge metagenome | biome: Activated sludge suspended growth; feature: Nitrification reactor; material: Wastewater; isolation source: activated sludge from nitrification reactor of wastewater...
ACGCCGTGCCGGTGGTGCACGACCTGGGCTCCGGCTGCCTCGTCGACCTCGGTGCCCAGGGCCTGCCCGCCGAGCCCTGGGTGGGCGCCTCGCTCGCCGCCGGCGCCGACCTCGTTTGCTTCTCGGGCGACAAGCTGCTTGGTGGCCCCCAATGCGGGGTGATCCTCGGTCGCCGTGAGTTCGTCGAGCGCTGCCGGCGCCAGCCGCTGTTCCGCGCCCTGCGCCCCGGCCGTCTGGTCTACGCCGCCCTCGAGGCGACCCTGCGCCTCTACCGGGCGGGTGAGGCGGCCGCCTGCCGCTCGGTGCCGGCCCTCGCCCGCCTGACCGCGTCGCCGGCGGACCTCGAAGGCCGCGCCCGCCGCCTGGCGCGCCGCCTGGCGGGTGTCGCGGGCCTCCCCTGCCGGGTGGTCGCCTGCCAGTCGCAGGCCGGCAGTGGCTCGCTGCCGGCCGAGGCGCTGCCGAGCTTCGGCGTCGAGCTGGCGCTCGGCGGCCTGCCGGCGGCCGAGCTCGCCGCTCGCCTGCGCCAGGGCGAGCCGGCGGTGGTCGGCCGTGTGCAGGACGAGCGGCTGCTGCTCGACGTCCGCACCGTGGGGGAGGACGAGGTCGGGCCGCTCGCCGCTCGCCTGCGCGCGCTCGCCGCCAGTCTGGGCGCCCAGGCCGGCTGAGCGCCAAGTCTGCCTTGTCCCCCGGGCCTGCGCCGCCTGCACCCCAGCAGTGAGCCCCTCGCCGCGTCGGCGCGCGCACGGGTGGTTCGTGAGGAGGACGGCATGGGTCTGATCGAGCCGACGGGCGGGGAGCGTTCCCAGGTCTCGGCCTTCCGCCAGGTACCCCGCACCGGGGTGATCTACGTCACCACAGAGGCCCGCGAGCGGGGCTTTCGCTCCGGCCACCCCGCCTGGAGCAACCTCGGCCAGGGCCAGCCGGAGACCGGCCCGCTCGCCGGGGCGCCGGCGCGCCGGCCGGCGATCACCATCGACCCGGCGGACCACGAGTACGCCCCGGTCGGCGGCGTGATGGAGCTGCGCGAGGCGGTGGCCTCGTTGGTCAACCAGCTCTACCGCCGGGGGATGAAGTCGCAGTACTCGGCCGAGAACGTCGCCATCGCGGGCGGCGGGCGGGCCTCGCTCACCCGCGCCGCGGCGGTGCTCGGCCACATCAACCTCGGCCACTTCCTGCCCGATTACACGGCCTATGAGGAGCTGCTCGACATCTTCCGGCTGTTCACCGCCATCCCCATCCTGCTCGACCCGGAGCGCGGCTACGCCTTCACCGCCGCCCAGCTCGAGCGCGAAGTGCTCGGCCGCGGCCTCTCGGCCCTGCTGCTTTCGAACCCCTGCAACCCCACGGGCAAGCTGCTCTCCGGCGGCGAGCTGGCGGACTGGGTGGGGATCGCCCGTCGTCTCGACTGCGCCTTGCTGATCGACGAGTTCTACTCGCACTACATCTGGGGCCACGCCGCCGACGAGCCGGGCCCGACGGTGAGCGCGGCCCACTACGTCGAGGACGTCGATCGCGACCCCATCGTCCTCTTTGACGGGCTGACCAAGAACTGGCGCTACCCGGGCTGGCGGGTCACCTGGGCGCTGGGGCCGAAGTCGGTGATCGACGCCATGGTGAGCGCCGGCTCCTTTCTCGACGGCGGTGGCACGCGGCCCTTGCAGCGGGCGGCCGCTGACCTTCTGGAACCGGCGGCCGTGCTCGCCGAGGCGGCAGCCATCCAGCGCCATTTCGGGACCAAGCGGCAGCGCATGCTCACCCGCCTGCGCGAGCTCGGCTTCCGCTTCGACCTCGAGCCCCAGGGCACCTTCTACGCCTGGGTGAGCCTTGCCGGCCTGCCCGAGCCGCTCGCCGACGGCATGGACTTCTTCCGTGCCGCCCTCGCCCGGCAGGTGATCTCGGTGCCCGGCGTGTTCTTCGACGTCAACCCTGGCGGCCGGCGCTCGCGCAGCTTCTCGCGCTTCCACCAGCACCTGCGGCTCTCCTTCGGCCCCGCGGCCGAGGAGGTCGACCGTGGCCTCGACCGCATCGCGGCCCTGGTGGCCGAGGCGAAGGCGAAGGAGTCGGTGAATGTATAGACAAAACATGACGATCCGTCGGTATTTCTTCTTGGTATGAGCCAAACCAAGACCGCAGCCCTGTTCTCGAACGGTGGTAGCCAGGCGGTCCGCCTGCCCAAAGAGTTTCGCTTTCCACAGGGAACCGAGGTCAGGATCTACCGCGAAGGGAGGCGCGTGATCCTGGAACCCGTCAGCAGGCAGTGGAGCGACCAGTTCCTTGCTCTCGCCGCCAGTGCCCCTGACTTTCCCTATCCCGACGAGCCGCTCCCCGCCGAGGCCGGGCCGGACTTCGATTGAGGTACCTCCTCGACACCAACGTCTGCGTCGACTACCTGAACGCCCGTTTCCCGGGTGTGGCGGCGAGGCTGCGGAGCCAGAACCCGGAAGACCTGGCCGTCAATAGCATCGTTGTGGTGGAGCTTCGCTTTGGTGCCAGCGAGAGCTCCCGGCCGGAGTTCAACCATCGCCGAGTCGATCTCCTGCTGGCTGAGGTTCCCTGCCTCGACTTCGACATCCCTGCTGCGGCTGTCTGTGGGGACCTCCGGGCTGCCCTGCAACGAGAGGGCAGGCCCATTGCTCCCTACGACCTGATGATCGCTGCCCAGGCCCTTTCTCGCGATCAGGTGCTCGTCAGCGACAACCTGGACGAGTTTCGCCGGGTGCCGCTGCTGAGAGTGGAGAGCTGGCGCTAGGGAACCAGCCCCCCCCGACCGTCCTACCGCCGGTGGCCGCGGCCGGTGTCCCAGCCGGAGACCTCGGCGAACTCGCGTGAGGCGAGCAGGGTGCGGAGCACCTCGGCGTAGCGCTGGCGGCGGACGTCTTCCCAGTAGGTCCTGACGCCCTGGGGGTCGGGGTCACGATCGAGCAGACCGCGGTAGAAGCTCTGCAGCAAGACGGACGGGCTCAGGTTCGCGCGCTCGCGGCGGAACTCGTCGCTCGCCAGCATCTGGTCGACGAGCCGCTCGAGGCCGCCGCGCCGGATGTCGTCGGCCGCCCGGGCGAGGCTCGCCGGCTCGCCGTCGCGGTCGAGGATGGCGCGGTAGAGACGCCGCGCGACCTCCTCCTCGACACTTTGGGCACCGGGACCACGGCCGTACTCGTGGTGCTCGCGGTCGACCTCCAACCGTAGCGGCCACTCGAGGTTGAGGTTGCCGGGGATCCACAGCGTCAGCGTGCAGCTGCCGCGCTCGAGGCCTTTCAAGTGGATGAGGCGGTGACTCTGGTCGACGTCCACCCGGCCGCGGCAGTCCTCCTCGCCGTCGATCCGCACCGCCAGGCGCTCCGTGGGAAAGACCTTGCCGTACTGGTCGTAGGCCACCACGTCGAGGTCGACGGCCCAGCCCTTGCGCAAGCCGATGCCGCGCTCGAGGTCGATCGCCCGCGGCTGACCGGAGTTGGTGACGTCACGGACCTCGATCGAGCACACCATGGGCCGGTTGCCCCGGCCGGCGCATTGCTGGGCCTGGACGGCCGGAACGGTGGCGAGAGCGCTCAGCACGAGCGCGGCGAGCACGGTGTGGCGGGAGTTTCGCTGCATGGGGGGTCTCCTCAAGGATGCGGCAGGGACTCTAGCAGCTCGCTCGCGCAGGGGGCTCTCTCGCCGGCGGGCAAGCCCTGTGCTTGCGGCAGAGCGCAACGGGAAGACTACGATTCGCCAGTCCATTTCACCGCCGGCCAAGAACCCGGTGAGGAGGCCCCCGATGCTCGGATCGCACCGCCGTGCCAGGAGCGGCGCCGCCATTGTCTGCGTCCTCGCCCAGGCCGTCCTCGCCGTGGCTGCCCTGGCGGCCTCCGCCGCGCCCAACTCCGGCCCTAGCGACCCTGACAACGCACCGCTCGCGCCGCTCGCCATCCAGCGGCTGGCTGCCGTCGCTCGGCTGTGGGGCACGGCCAAGCTCTACCACCCCTACCTCGCCACGCGGCCGATCGACTGGGACCAGGCCCTGCTCGACACCATCCCGCGCGTCGAGGCGGCGACGTCGACGGCAGAGTACCGCGCCGCTGTAGGACACCTGCTCAGCTTCCTGGGCGACCCGCCGAGCCGCGTGATCGACCCCAGCGAGGCAGAGAACGAGGAGCCACCGGGCGCCGAGGCCGCCGCGCCAGTGGTGCCCCAGGTCGAGTGGCTGCCGGGCCGGGTTGCCTGGATCGACGCCCGGGACTTCCATGGCCTGGTCGCCGCCGGGCGCTGGGACGGGGGGCTCTTCGCCGACGCCTTCGCCGCTGCCCAAGGGGCGGCCGGTCTGGTGCTCGACCTGCGGGCGGCTCATGGCGCCGGCTGGTACGTGGCCGGGACGTATCTGCGCACCAATCTCGAGACGGACCTACCAGCCCTCCTCACCCACGACGTGGTCTTGCCGGCGCTCCGTCATCGCTTCCATTCCGGCTACGCCAGCCAGGTGGCCGGCTACTCCGGCTACTACTCGGGGTTCGTGACGGCGGACCATCGCGTGCTGCCGGGCCGGGCCGCGGCGACGGCGGCCCCACTGCCGCTGGTGGTGCTCGCCAACCAGGAGGCGGCGCCGTTCTGGGACGTCCTCGCCGGCCTCGAGGCGGCGGGGGTCGCCAGCCTGGTCTCTGAAGGCAAGGAAGGAGACTGGTCGAGTGATCTCGCCCTGACCGGCGTCGACCTCGGCGAGGGCGTCAAGGTGGCGCTGCGCACCGCCGAGCTCGTCAACGGCGACGGCAGCGCGACCCTGGCGCCCTCGGCGATCCTGCCCGCTAGCGGCGCAGGCGGCGAGGACCTCGCCCGGGCGCGTGCCCTCGAGCTCCTCGCTCATCCCCTGGCGCGGCAGGCGCCACCGCTGGCGCCGGCGCGCGTCCAGCGCGACGCCCGCTACGAGGACCAGCCCTACCCGCCGCGGGCCCTGCGCCTGCTGGCCCTCTTCCGCTTCTGGAACGTCATCGAGCACTTCTACCCGGACAAGGGGCTGATGGACCGGCCCTGGGCGGACGCTCTGGTCGAGACCATGCCTGGCTTCGCGGAGGCGGCCGACGACGTGGCCTACACCCTGGCCGCCGCCGGCCTGGTCGCCCGCCTGCAGGACACCCATGGCTTCTTTCTGAGCCCGGTCTTCAACCGCTTCAGCGGTGGTTTTCTCGGCCCCGGCCTGCAGGTGCGCTTCGTCGCCGGCGAGCTGGCGGTGATCGGCATCTACGACCCCGCGCTCGTCGCGGGCGGCGAGGTGGCGGTAGGGGACGTCATCGTCGCCGTCGACGGCGAGACGATCGCCGACCGCAGCGCCCGCCTGGCGCCCTACCTCGCCTACTCGACGCCGCAGGCGCGGGACTTCGTGCTGGTACGGCGTCTGCTATCCGGCGAGAAGGGCAGCGTGGCGAAGCTCGAGGTCCGCCGTGCCGACGGCAGCCTCCACACCCTCGAAGCGGTCCGCCAGCCCCCTGGCCCTGCCGCCCAGGAGCTCCTCGACGCCCACCGCCTGTCCAAGGTCACCGTGCTGCCTTCCGGCCTTGGCTACATCGACCTCACTCGGCTCGAAGTCTCCGAGGTCGCGTCCGCGATGGAGCAGGTGCGCCAGACCCCGGGCCTCGTCCTCGACCTGCGCGGCTACCCGCGCGGTACGGCCTGGTCGCTCACCCCCTACCTGCAGGCGGCACCGCGCCCAGGCCCCCGCTTCGACCGCAGCCTCGGCCTGCTTGCCGAAGGCGACGTGGAGGCCAACCTCCATTTCGTCCAGCAGGTGCCGGGCGGCGGCCCCTGGCAGTACGCAGGCAAGCTGGCCGTGCTGATCGACGAACGGGCGATCAGCCAGTCCGAGCACAGCTGCCTGTTCTTCGAGACCGCCCGCCCGGACGTCGTCTTCGTCGGCACGCCCACCAACGGCGCCAACGGTGACGTCACGCAGGCGGTGATGCCGGGGGGCATCGTGGTGAGCTTCAGCGGCCACCAGGTGCGCCACGCCGACGGCCGGCAGCTGCAGCGCGTGGGGATCCAGCCCGACCTCCTGGTGGCGCCGACCCTCGCCGGCCTGCGACGTGGCGAAGACGAGGTGCTGGCCGCCGCCGTCCGCCTGCTCGCCGGTGAGGCCTCGCCGCCTGCCGTGCCCTGAGCGGTCAGGGCTCAGCGCCAGATCGAGGCTGCCGCAGTGGCGGCCTGCTGGCGCCAACGCGCCTCGTCGACGCCGTAGGCGAGGAGCCAGAAGATCTGCACTGCCGCGCCCAGCAGGCCGACGACCATCACGACGGGCAGCAGGCGGTCGGCGAGCGGCGGGTAGAGGAAGCTCAGCCAGCCCAGGCCGCCGGCCAGGGCGACCACTCCCAGGGCCCGCGGCAGGAAGCTCGAACGCAGGAGGAGCACGCCCTTCGCGAGGGCGTTGACCCCGAAGAAGACGAGGGCCATACCGGCAGCGAGGTCGTTGAGGGCGAGCGAGAAGAGCGCCAGGGTCTGCAGCTGCGCGGTCGAGAAGCTGGCGAAGGCATGGCTGCCGGAGAGCAGGACGAGCGGCGCGAGGAAGAAGATGCGACCGAGCGCCTTGATCACGCAGCCGGCGAGGCTCACCAGGGCGGCGACCAACGAGAGGCCACGGCCGGCCGGCTTCAGGAGCTCGTAGAGGGTGGCGGTCATCGCGATCTGGCACAGCATCTCGACCATGTAGGAGGCAAAGCCCAGGCGGACGAGCGGCGCGTGGCGGAGGAAGTTGGTGGCGGTGGCCACGGCGTCACCGGTGACCACCAGCCGGTCGCTGATCAAGGCCTGGGCGACGACGCCCGCGAGGACGGTGAGAAGGTAGAGGGCACCCGTGATCCGCGCCGCGGTCCGCGGCCGGAGCTCGCTCAGCTGCTGCATGGCTCGTCCTTTCAGGAGGAGGGTCGTCGCGCGCCGTGCGCTATCAGAGGAGACGCCGGCGCGCCCTCGCGCTTACGCCCGGCGGCAGGGAGACCGGGCGCGACGAGCCGTGGCGAGGGCGGGCTAGCGGCAGCCGGTGGCGGTCTGCGGGTGCTCGCCGGCGAAGACGGCGGAAACCGCCTGCGCCGCCTCCTGGTTGCCCTGTTGGCCCCAGGCGGCGAGGATCTCCCGTTTCTCCTCCCAGGTCAGCTTCCAGGACAGCGGTGCCGGGCCGGTGCGGGTGAAGCAGGCCATCGTGCTACGGATCTGCATCGCGTCGAGGATCTGGCGCAGCATCTCGACCTCGACGTCGCCGCGCACGTTCTGCGCCGAGCCCCAGGCGTTGAGCAGGGTCTGGACCGGGCCGAGGGTCGAGTAGATCCAGCCGGTCTCGGCCTTGCCGTCCGGCTCGTCGCGGGGGAAGGCGCGGATGCGGACCAGCAGCAGGCCGCGGTCGCGAACCTCCTGCCGGGAGGCCTCGTCGAGGCTGCCCAGCCAGCGAATGGCGCTCACGATGCCGAAGTTGTCGAAGTAGCCGCCGTCGGCGTAGTGGCGGCTCAGGCGGGCGGCGAGGTCGGCGGGCAGGCCGTTCGCGGCCTCGCCGGCCGAGGGGCGGGTGATCGGGGTGACGAAGGGGAAGGTGGCGGAGAGGCGGGCCGCGGTCACCGCCGGGACGTCGAAGCCCGGATAGGTACCGAAGAAGGTGTAGTCGCCGAGGCTGCCGGCGAGGTCGAGGCCGGTGAGCAGGAAGGGGTTGCCGGTCTCGACGTGGGTGGAGTTGAGGACGGCGGCCGGCAGCCAGCCGTCGGCGATCTTCCTCTGCCAGTCGCCGAGGGTGGCCTCCGGGTGGCGGAGGTCGCGCGTCCAGCTCTGCTCGAGGGCCCAGGCGCGATCGAGGCGCCGGGGCACCAGCTCGCCGAAGAACATCCGCCAGAAGTCGGGGTAGGCGAGGCCCCAGGCGACGGCATCGAGGCTCGAGCGGCCGGCGGCGTCGAGGATCTCGGGGGCCGCCTCTGGCGGCGGGAACCCCTCCGCCGAGAAGCGGTCGAGGTAGAAGAGGGCGCCGACGCTGCCGCCGGAGGCCGAGCTGATCAGCCGCACCGAGCGGGGGAACTCGTCGCCCACGTTCTGCTGCAAGGCGGTGAGCACCTTCGCCGTCCACAGCGAGGCGGTGATCCCACCGCCGCTCGCCGCCACCACCACGACGGGGCCCTGCGTCTCGCCGGTCTTCGCTTCGGCGGCCTGGAAGACCTCGGCGGGCTTGCTGGGGGCCACCGCCCGCCGCGAGATGGTGAAAGTGTGGTCGGTGCCGGCGAGCCAGCTGGTGAGAAAGCTCAGGCCCACCAGGGGCAGCAGCACGGGCACCCGGAAGCGGTCGAGGAAGAAGGAGACGCCCGGCATGCCCCAGCCGAGGAGCAGGGTGATCCACAACACGTAGACCAGGGCCGGCGGCGACGAACCGTGGCGCAGGCGGGCATAGCCGACGAAAAAGAAGAGTGCGTAGATCACCAGCGTCGTCGCGAAGAAGCTCAGAGCGAGGCGCTGGCCGGGCAGCAGATGGCGGCTCTGCGGGTCCACGTAGCCGAGCAGCAGCTCCTGCTGCAGCCAGCGTGGCAGCCGGCTCCACAGGGGCCGAGCGGGCGCCGGCGGCGGCTGCGCCGCGCGGCTGGCGGCGATCTCGCGGGCGAGGTCCGAAGGCGGCCCGATGCGCAGGCTGTCGTGGAGGTCGTCGAGGGCGCCCCAGCGGGCGCGCAGGAAGAGCGCCAGGTAGAGGAAGCCGACCGCCAGGGCGACGCCCACGGCTGCCGCGCCGCCCTTGGTGAGGAGGGCGACGAGCGCCAGCCGCGGCCCGGGCTGGCGCAGCACGGTGTCTTGCTCCAGGAGCTCGAGGCCCAGGCCCTGGTAGAACGGTGAGGGCGAGACGACGACCACCGCCAGGACCATCGGCGCCGCGAGCAGAGCCGCCGAGAGGCCGTAGCGGTGCCGGGCGAGCCAGTCCGGCAGGCGCAGGGTGCCGAGATCGGCGCCGAAGCGCAGCGGCCCATAGCGCACCACCAGCTCGAGGCCGACCAGCGCCACCCAGGCGTTGAGCACCGCCAACAGGCTCACCAGCGTGATGCCCACCAAGGAGAGCGACAGCAGGTTGGCGAGCAGGCTGGGGGCGGCCGCCAGAGCGAGCAGCGGGAAGCTCGCGACGACGAGGGCCTGCAGCAGGGCGAAACGGCCGAAGAAGGCGTACTGCAGCAGCGGTGCCTTGCTCTGCGCCCGCACGAGAAGGCCGAGCAAGGCCAACAGCACCAGCAGGACGACGATCTGCATGGTTCCCTCCGTGGAGGTGTCGGAAGAAGAGACGGAAGCGCTGCGACGATTCTCGCGCGCCCGGCCGCAGGAGGGAAGTTCGTCGTTCAGCTGCCGGCGGTCTATTGCCGCAACGGGCGATAGGCCACGGCGTCGATCTCGACGGCCGCGCCGAGCGCAAGCTCGACACCGCCGACGGTGATCCGCGCCGGGACCTCGGCGCCGAGGACGGCGAGGTAGGCGGTGTTCATCGCGGCGAACGTCGCCATGTCGTGCAGGTAGACGGTGACCTTCACCAGGTCGGCGAGGCCGGCGCCGGCCGTGGCGAGCACCCGCTCGAGGTTGCGCAGGACCTGGGTGGTCTCCGGCCCGGTGCCGCCGGGGACCAGCTCGAGGCGGTCCTCGACGGTGCCGAGGGTGCCGGAGACGAAGATCAGGTCCCCCGCCACGACGGCGTGGGAGAAGGCGGCGAGGCGGCCGAGACCGGGGGCGTTGAGGCGCTGGATGGGCATCGGCAGATCTTAGCCCGCGAGATCTTGGCCGCGGGCGCGTGGCTGGTCTCCTCCGGGGCTCGCGCCAGCACCTCACTCGATGGAGCCAGGGCAGGACCGCCCCGGTTGCCGACCCGAAAGGAGCCCTGCATGTTGCGCCCTCGCCTCGCTCTCGCCGTGCTCGCCCTCGTCGCGCTGCTCGTTTCCGGTGCTCCCTACCGTGCCGACAACGCCGCCTCCCCGCCGCTCGCCACGGCGCCGCTCCTCGACGCCGGCCAATGCCCGGCGAGCCCCGCCGCGAGCCTCGCGCCGGCTCCCGACGCCGTGCCGCTCGGCGGCTGGATCCGCTGTACCTGCTCGTTCTGCAAGGCGAACCCGGACATCGATTGCCAGATCAGCCCGGACGGCTACTCGATCCGCTGCAAGGACTGGTACACCGGCCACTGCTGAAGCCGGAACGGCGCCCGCCGGTGGTGCGGTCAGCGACCGCCGGCCGCGTCGAGCAGGGCGCCGGTAACGTACGAGGCCTCGGCCGAGAGCAGCCAGAGGACGGCGCGCGCCACCTCCTCGGGCGCGCCGCCGCGCTGCATCGGCAGCTGGCTGGCGAGGCGCTCGACGCGGTCGGGCTCGCCGCCGCTGGCGTGGATCTCGGTGTGGATGAACCCGGCGCGCACGCCGTTGACGCGGATCCCCTCGGCCGCCACCTCCTTGGCGAGCCCCACCGTCAGGGTGTCGAGGGCCTCCTTGGAGGCGGCGTAGTCCACGTACTCGCCCGGCGAGCCGAGCACGGCGGCGCGTGAAGAGAGGTTGACGATGGCGCCGCCGCGTCCGCCGTGGCGGGTAGACAGCCGGCGCACCGCCTCGCGAGCACAGAGGAAGGCGCCCACTACGTTGGTGGCGAAGATCTGCTCGAGCCGTGCCGCGGTCATCGCCTCTAGCCGCATCTGCGGCGCCAGGATGCCGGCGTTGTTGACCAGCGCCGAGAGCGGGCCGAGCTGGCGGTCGCAGTCGGCGAACAGGCGGAGCACGTCTGCCTCGCAGGAGACGTCGGCCTGGATGGCCACGGCGTGGCCGCTGGCGGCCGTGATCGCCGCCACCACGCGCTGGGCGGCGGCCGCGTCCTGGCGGTAGTTGACCGCCACCTGGTAGCCCCGCGCCGCCGCCAGCAGAGCGGTGGCCACCCCGATGCCACGGCTCGCGCCGGTGACGAGGAGGACGGGTCGGTGGTCGTCGCGCATGGCAGGAGCCGCATCCTACACGCCGCTCGGCCCGCTGGCCGGGCCGGGCTCCGTGGTCCTGAGAGCACCCTCCTGATAAGCTCCCGGGCTCGATGGAACCAGCTGGCGAGCTTCGCGAACCGTCTTCCGCTTCCCTCTTGGCCGGCCGGCCGGAGGCCGCTGCGGCGATCTGGCGCTGGCGCGAGCCGGCTGCCGCGGCAGGGCACTCGGCCGCGGCCCTTCGTCGCGAAGGGCTGCTGCGCGCCGTCGTCGGCGGCCTCGTCGCCGGGGGCCTCTCCTTTTTCCACCATCCCCGCCTGGCCCTCGTCGCCACCGTGCTCTCCGGGCTGGTGGCGCTCGCTGCCCTGGCCTCGCCGCGGGGTGCCTACGCCGCCCTCGGCAAGGGCCTCGCGGCCTTCGGCAAGCTGGTGGGGCGCTTTCTCGCCGTGCTGCTGCTGACGCCGGTCTTCCTCCTCTTCTTCACCCTCGTCGGCCGGATCATGCGCCGCGGGCGGCGGGACAAGCTCGAGCGGTGGTTCGACGACTCGACGCCTTCCTACTGGCACCAGCGGCCGCAGGTGGCGCGCACCGAGGCCTATTACCGTCATCAGTTCTGAGGCATCGACAACGGTGGAACCGCCGGACCCAGGCCGCTGAGCGAGCTCGTGGGACGACCCGGTTGCGAGAGGTAAGCGCTTGAAAATCCTTGGCTTGAGCGCCTTCTACCACGATTCGGCCGCCTGCCTGGTGGAAGACGGCGTGGTCGTCGCGGCGGCGCAGGAAGAGCGCTTCACGCGCAAGAAGCACGATCCCGGCTTCCCCCTCGAGGCGAGCCGCTACTGCCTCGCCGAGGGCGGCATCACCGACGGCGGCCTCGACGCGGTGGTGTTCTACGACAAGCCGATCCTCAAGCTCCATCGCCTGCTCGAGACCTATCTCTCCGTGGCACCGCGCGGCCTCAGCCAATACCTGGAGGCGATCCCCCTGTGGCTGCGCGACCGGCTTTGGCTCACCCCGCAGATCGAGGACGCTCTCGCGACCCTGGGCCTCACCGAGCCGCCGCCCATCCTCTACGCCGAGCACCACGAGTCCCACGCCGCGAGCGCCTTCTTCCCCTCGCCGTTCGAGGAGGCCGCGACCCTCACCCTCGACGGGGTCGGCGAGTGGTCCACCACCACCGTCGGGGTCGGCGAAGGGGCGAGCCTGCGGCTGGTCGAGGAGATGCGCTTCCCCCACTCGCTCGGCCTGCTCTACTCGGCCTTCACCTACTTCACGGGCTTCAAGGTCAACTCCGGCGAGTACAAGCTGATGGGCCTGGCGCCCTACGGCGAGCCGGTCTATCGCGACCTGATCCTGCGCGAGCTGGTCGACCTCAAGGCCGACGGCTCCTTCCACCTCGACCTCTCCTACTTCGACTACCTCGCCGGCTGGCGGATGACCGGCCCGCGCTTCGAGAAGCTCTTCGGTGGCCCGCCGCGGCAGCCCGAGGGTCGGATCACCCGCCGCGAGATGGACCTCGCGCGCTCGATCCAGGCGGTGACCGAGGAGATCGTGCTGCGCGCCGCCCGCCATGCCCGCCAGCTCACCGGCAAGCGCAAGCTCTGCCTGGCCGGGGGCGTGGCCCTCAACTGCGTGGCGAATGGCGTGCTCCTGCGTGAGGGGATCTTCGACGACCTCTTCATCCAGCCGGCGGCCGGCGATGCCGGCGGCGCCGTCGGCGCGGCGCTCGCCTACTACCACTGCGGTCTGGGCAAGCCCCGCCCGCAGCCGGCCAACCGCCGGCGACCGGGGGGCGACGGCATGCAGGGCGCCTACCTCGGGCCGGCCTTCTCGAACGAGCAGATCGGCGAGTTCCTCGCCGCCAAGGGCTATGCGGCGCGGCGGTTGGGTGAGGGCGAGTGGGCCGCGGAGATCGCCCGGCTGATCGCCGAAGAGAACGTCATCGGCCTCTTCCAGGGCCGCATGGAGTTCGGGCCGCGGGCGCTCGGCAACCGCTCGATCGTCGGCGACGCCCGCTCGCCCAAGATGCAGTCGATCATGAACCTCAAGATCAAGTACCGGGAGAGCTTCCGGCCGTTCGCCCCCTCGGTGCTCGAGGAGCGGATCGGCGACTTCTTCGCGCTCGACCGCCCGTCGCCCTACATGCTGCTGGTGGCCCAGGTGCAGGGCGAGCGCTGCGTCGAGCAGCCGGCCGAGGTGCGTAGCGACGACCTCCTCGAGTGGGTCAACCGGGTGCGCTCGGACGTGCCGGCGATCACTCACGTCGACGGCTCGGCGCGCATCCAGTCGGTGTCGGCCGAGACCAACCCCCGCTACCACGCCCTGATCTCGGCCTTCGAGGCGCGCACGGGCTACGGCATCCTGATCAACACCAGCTTCAACGTCCGCGGCGAGCCGATCGTCTGCACGCCGGAGGACGCCTACCGCTGCTTCATGCGCTGCGAGATGGACTACCTGGTGCTGGAGGACTTCCTCCTCGCCAAGCGCGAGCAGCCGGGCTGGGAGGAGAAGGAGAACTGGCGGGAGACCTTCACGCTGGATTGAGGGCCATGACGGCTTGGGCCGGTGCTCTCTCGCGGGCGCCGGCGTGGTGAGAAAGGGAACCGGAGATGGGAAAGTTACGACACGGCGGCCGGCTGCTCGCGGAGCTGCTGGCCTTCGCCCGTGAGCACAAGGCCTATTGGATCGTGCCGCTGCTCCTGGTGCTCGGCCTGCTCGGCCTGCTGATCGCTGCCGGCCAGGTGTCCGCCCCCTTCATCTACACGATCTTCTGAGGTGCGGCGCTACGGCGGCGGCTCGGCCGTTGCCTCGGCGCCGCCCCGGCGCATCCGCCCCAGGTTGCGCATCGCCAGCACGGCGAGGAACTCCAGCACCACCAGCCCCAACCCCAGCGTCGCGTTGTGGGTCAGGGCGACGGCGATCGCCATGCCGCAGAAGAGGATAGCGGTGGCGTAGATCGCTGTCACGATGCCGCCGCGGTGCGCCACGATCGGCTCGAGGGTGTGGTGCAGGTGGTTGCGGTCGGCGCGGAACATGCGCAGGAAGCGTTCGAGAAAGGGGCCGTGCGGGCGATCGAGGAAGCGCACGAACATCACCAGCAAGGTGTCGATGACCGGCAGGCCGAGGGCGAGGATGGGAACCAGGATGGCGACCGCCGCCGGCGCCTTGAGCGAGGACTGCACGCTGGTGGCGGCGAGCAGGAAACCGAGGGTGAGGGAGCCCGAATCGCCCATGAAGATGCGGGCCGGCGCCCAGTTGTGGCGCAGAAAGCCCAGGCAGGCGCCGACGATCGCCGCGAGCAGCACCACCGCCAGCAGGTTGCCGATGTCGAGGGCGTAGATCCACAGCCCCACGGCGACGATCGCCACCACCCCGGCGGCGAGGCCGTCGAGGCCGTCGATCAGGTTGATGGCGTTCGTGCAGCCGACGATCCACAGCAACGACACCAGCTCGCCGAAGACCCCGAGCTCGACGTTGCCGACGCCCGGCAGGGCGAGCACGTGGAAGGACCAGCCGATGTGCACCAGCAAGTAGGCGGCGGCCAGCTCGATGAGCAGCTTCTTGGCCACCGAGACGTCGAAGATGTCGTCGATCACCCCTACCAGGAAGACCAGGAAGGTGCCGACCGAGAGGGCCACCAGCTCGGAGCGGGAGATCCCCAGGTTCCACTGGTTCCACTTCATCAACAGCACGGTGAGGGAACCGAGGGCAAAGCCCGCGAAGATGGCGAGGCCACCCAGCCGCGGCACGGCACGGCTCTGCGTCTTGCGCTCGCTCGGATGGTCGAGGATGCGCAGGAAAAGGGCCAGCCGCACCGCCACCGGCACCAGCAGATTGGTGACCAGGCCCGCGGTCGCCGCGGCCCACAAGGCGGTGATGACGACGCTTCGCACGGCAGGGCCGCAGTCTACCAGCCGGCCATGAGACAGGGGGACGAATGGCGCCCGGGTTGTGTAGGGGCGGGTTTCAAACCCGCCCTGCGACGAGAGCGAGAGTGGGATCAGCGCTGCCGGGGCGTGAGCCAGGCCCAGAGGAAGCCGTCGATCCGTCCCTCGTCGGTCACCCGGGCGTGCTCCTCGGGTCGCAGGCGGGCCGCCAGCTGAGGCGGCAGGGAGCCGGGTGGCGGCTGGGCCTCGATGAGCTCGCAGTGGTGGCTGGTGGCGAAGCGGGCGAGGACGGCCTCGGGCCGGCCGGGGTCGCCGGCCCGGTGAAGCTCGACGAGGAGGTCCGCGGCGGCAAGCGCCGGGGCTTGCCGCGGGTCGAGCAGCGCCGCCTCGCAGCCCTCGCAGTCGCAGACCACGAGGCAGCCTGGGCCGGCCAGCACGGCGAGGCGAGCGGGAGTGCAGCGGTTCTCGAACTGCACCCGCCCGGCTACCCCGTTGGCCGCCGCCAGGGCGGGCAGGCGACGCAAAGCCAAGGGCTCGAGGTCAAAGGCATAGACAGCGAGCTCCGGCAGCCGGCGGGCGAGGCCGACGGCATAGTAGCCCTCCGCCGCGCCAATGTTCACCAGCCGTCGTGGCCGGCGGCCGATCGCTCGCTCGAGGACCGGATGGAGCTCGGCCTCGTAGGTGCCGGCGATCTTCGGCAGGAGACCGCTCCCCAGCGCCTGCGGCAGGTAGGTCATGGCGGCGAAGGGGCCGCTCTGCACCCGGAGCGCTCCGGGAGACAGGCGGGTGAGGAGCTCCGTGAGCGACGGGTCCGGGCGTTCCGGGCGGAGCCGGTAGCGCAGATCGCGCAGGGCGAGGAAGAGGCGAGGGAGGCGGCTGCGCAGCGCCGCCTTGAGCCCCGCGCTCATCGGGCGGGCGACCCGGCGAGGTCGGCGATCGCTTCGAGGGCGGCGGCGACGGCCGTGGCGTCTCCCACGGCGGCCCGGAAGTAGCGCTCGGGCGGTAGGGCCTCGGCGGCCAGCAGGTGGACGTCGGAGTCGGCGCTCCCCACGTAGAGGAGGGGCAGGCCCGACTGCAGGCAGCCGTAGACCTTCGAGGGCAGCACGAAGCCCACCAGCTCGTCACGCAGGGTGATGAGGTGGGCGGCGGGGGTGACCAGCAACCGCGGCAGCTCGGCGAGGGGAACGGGGCGCGAGCGGTGGTGGGGAAGGCCGGCGTCGCGCAGCAGGCCCTCCACCTTGTCGGCCCGCGCTCCCGTGGCGTTGAGCCACAGCCCCACCCGCCCCGAGCCCGCGCGGTGGTGGCGGCGGTAGCCTTCGACGAACGTCTCGTGATCGTGGGCCACCCCGAAGTTCCCCGAGTAGAGCAGCACCACCTTGCCAGCGAGCTCGCCGGGTAAGGCGAGGGGCTGGGTACCGGGTGGCAGGTCGACCGGGCTGGGGTCGCGTTTCAGGCGGATGCGCTCGGCCGGGACGTCGATGGCGAGGAGGCGCCGGCGCTGGTCCTCGCCCAGCACCTCGAAGCCATCCACCTGGCGGCGCAGGGCGAGGGTCAGCCGATAGAAGGCGGCGAGCGGCCAGGGCACGCGGCCGAGCTCCGCCATCAGCACCTCGGGATGGAAGTCGGTGATGCGGTAGGTGAGCTGTTTGCGCAGCAAGCTGTTGAGCGGCGCCACCAGATGGAGCAGGAAGGGCGGGCTGCCGGTGAACAGCACCTCGTCGGCCGCCGCCAGCTCGCGGCGCAGCCGCCAGAGCAGCCGGGCGTTGGTGCTGAGGGTCCAGCGGGCGCGGCTGGCAAAGTCGGCGCGGTCGTAGGTCGGGGCGTGCAAACGCACCGTGGTCAACCGGCCCGCCCCCACGGTCTCGCTCTCGACGGAGCTGGCCGTCGACGACAAGCCGGCGAGCACCACCTCCTCACCGGCCGCCGCCCGCTCGCGGGCGAAGAGCTGGCTGTACTGGCCCACGGCCCCGAAATCCGGCGGCAGCCAGTCGCAGAGGTAGACGAGGCGGGGCATCGAGCTGCGCGGCAGGTGGCCTTCGCCCCCTACCGCTCGGTCAGCATCTCGGCGAGGTAGCCGCCGACCTCCTCGCGCCGCTTGGAGGCGAAGTACCAGTCGATCGTGCGGTGCAGGCCGTCGATGAAGCTCATCTTGGGCTCCCAGCCGAGGAGCTCGCGGGCGAGGTCGTTCTTCGCCACCCGGTTGAGCGGCCCGGTGGGCATGTGGGTGAGGAGCTTGATCTCGGCCTGGTGGTCCGTGTAGCGCAGCACCTCATACACGGCGTCGATCACCCGCGTGCGCTCCTCGGTGCCGAGGTTGACGGCGGTGCCGTCGTCGATCCTCTCGGCGGCGAGCACCATGCCGGAGACGATGTCACCCACGTAGGTCCAGTTGCGCACCTGGGTGCCGTCCCCCCAAACCTCGAAGGGGCTCTGCTTGACGAAGGCGCGGGCGATCATCGCGATCACCGCGTGGTTTTCCACCCCCCGCTCGCCGTAGACGGTGAAGAAGCGGCACGAGGCCGACTTGAAGCCGAAGTCCTTGTGGTAGGCCTTGAGCGTCATCTCCGTCATCAGCTTCGCCCAGCCGTACATGTTGTCGGCGTCGTAGGGCGGCCCGACCATGTCCTCGGTCAGGTAGAGCTCCTGGCGAACGTCCTGCTGCAGGAAGTTGGGGTAGACGCAGCCGGAGGAGGCGAAGACGAACTTGTCCACCCCCGACTCGTAGGCTGCCTTGACCAGGAGGCCGTCCATCGCCAGGTTCTGGGCGCAGGCCGCCTGGTGGAGGTCCACGAAGCCGCGCCCGCCGTGGATGGCGGCGAGGTGGAAGACGACGTCGATGTCGCGCACCGACTCCTGGGCCACCCCCGGCTCGAGGAGGTCCGCCTTGCGCATCTCCACGACCCCGGCGTCGAGGTGGTGCTGGATGTTGGCCAGCCTGCCGCTCGACAGGTCGTCCACCACGCGGATGCGGGTGGCGCCCTTGGCGACCAGGAGGTCGATCAGGTGGGAGCTGATGAAGGAAGCCCCGCCGGTGACGAGGACGTGCTTCTCTTTCCAGGTCATCTTGAGATTCTCATTTGGCTAGAAATGTCGAGCAAGAGCCTCGCGGGCATGCCTCGAGACGGCTTCGGGGACAACATGGAAGTCTACCAGCCGCGCCGCGCCGGCGCGCGGATCAACGGCTGAAGCGCTCCTTGAGCCGCAGGATGGGGGTTTCGAGGTAGCGATACGAGAGGGCCGCGACGCCGACTGTCAGGCCCAGGGCGAGGCCGTAGTAGGCGAGCACATAGAGCAGCAGATGGCCCCGCAACCAACCGCTGCGGGCGAGGAGCCAGGACGTGGCGTAGACCACCGGCATGTGCAACATGTAGAGCCCGTAGGAGATCCGCCCCAGGTACTCGGCCGGCCGATTGGTGAGCGGCAGGCGGCGCGCCGGGTTGGCGCCGATCTCGACGAGCAGCCAGGGGTAGAGGGCGAGCTGAAAGAGCTCGGCGGTGTTGCGGCCGAAGTGGAAGACGTCGACGAAGTAGAACTGCACCACCAGGAGACCGAGGAGCCCCTGGAGCCACGGCCGGCGAAAGACGGGGCTCGCCAGCAGCCGCTCGCGGTGGTGGAAGAGCGCCCAGGCGGCCAGCGCACCCGCCGCCATGAAGTGGAACTTCAGCTGGTCGAGGAACTTGGGCGCCCATCCCACCTCTCCCACGGCGAGGGGGCTCAACAGGAAGGTGGCAAGCGAGGCGACGAGCACCGCTGCCGCCAGGGCCGGCAGCCGGTGGTGCCAGCGCCGCAGGGCCGGCGCCCAGGAGAGGTAGAACTGTTCTTCGATGCCGATCGACCAGGTGGGGTTGAGAATGCCGCCCACCGCGTAGAGGCTGTTCATCAAATTGGGCAGGAAGAGCACGTAGAGCGCCGCGGCCAGGGGCAGCGGGTAGCGCACCTCGTAGGCGATCCCCAGCCGCGGCAGCAGGGCGTTGTAGAAGAGGAGGCCGCAGAGGACCACCGTGTAGTAGAGGGGCCAGATCCGCAGCACTCGCCGCAGGTAGAAGGCCTTGACGTCGATGCGGCCCCGCCGGGCCTGCTCGCCGAGCAGCAGGTAGGTGATCAGGAAGCCGCTCAGGGTGAAGAAGAAGGAGACCGCCGTGGCGCCGCGGAAGAAGAGAGCCCCGTAGTGCGGGTTGGGCAGGCCGAGGCTCGCCTGATTGAGGGGGACGTGACCGATCACCACGAAGAGCGCGGCGTAGGCCCGCAGGCTGTCGAGCCCGGGGAAGTGGGGGGCGGCCGGGCCGCTGGCGCCGCGGCTCACGGGGCCGGGGCGGCCTCGCCGACGAGCCCGCGGCGGACGAGCTCGGCGAGCAGCAGCTCGGCCACCCGCCGGTGGCCGCGCGGGCTCAAATGCACCCCGTCGAGGAAGAGCTTGTGGTGCTTGGGCTCGGCCCGCAGGCCGGGGAGAAGGTCCAGGAAGGGGATCTCGGCGTTCGCCGCGAAGCGGGCGAAGCGGGCCTGGATGCCGTCGTAGGCGGCGTCGAACAGCTGTACCTCGTCGGGCGAAAGCAGGACGAGCGTGCGTGCGCCGTGCTCGCGAGCGAGGTCGGCGATGCGGCGCAGGGCGACGAAGGCAGGGACGTCGGCATCGTCGGGGTGGTCGGTCAGATAGCGCAGCTTGTCGACCGGCTCGGCGCGGTTGAGCGTCGCGGGGTGCGCGAGCCGGCGGCGGTCATGGAAGAAGCGGTACGTCGCCGTGGTCGCCAGCTGGTGCAGGCGGCGGTAGAGGTTCGAGCGGTAGAGCAACAGGTTCTTGAGGCCGACCAGGCGCTGGCCGAGGCTGAGGCGGGGCGGCGGCCCGTCACCACGGGGCGCATGGATGGCGAAATCGTTGAGGTAGAACTGCACCACCACCAGTGTCGGGCGGTCGCCGAGACCGTCCTCGGCGAGGGCCTCCAGCTCGTGCTGGGTGTCGTAGGCGAAGATCGCGAGGTTCACCACCTCGTAGCGCGGGCCATAGCGCTGGGAGAGGAGGCCGGCGAGCTGCACCGGGTAGATGTCGGCGTAGGCGGCGCCGAGGCCGAAGGTCACCGAGTCCCCGAGGAGGACGATGCGCTCGCCTGGCGCGGCCGGGTCGTGGTCGCGGTCGCGGTAGCCCTGGCGGTTGAAGCGGTACTCGATGTCTCCGTAGCGCTCGGGCGCCACCACCCGGCCGCCGGGGGTCAGCTTGTAGCGGTCGCCCGCGGGAACGATGTGGTCGTAGAGCGAGCCGGTGGGGCGGTCCAGGGCGGCGTCGGCCAGGCGGAGGGCCACCTCGCCGCAGACGGCGACAGCGAGGAGCCCGAGGAGCAGGCGGCGCAGGCGGCGGAAGGCCGCAGCAGCAGGGGCGGGCGCGGTCATGATGTTCGAAGTGGCTCGCTAGAATAGTCGCTCGATGCCGGACGGCCAAACAGACGGCGTAGGGGGTGGCCCAGCGGGGCCCGCGGCAGACCGCGTGCCGAGCGTCGTCGCCACGCTGCTCGGCACCGGCCAGCTGGCGACCGCCCTGCCCTGCCTCGCGAGCCTCGTCCGCCTCTCGGTCGAGCCGCTCCGCCTGCGCGTCCACGACGACGGCACGCTCACGGCCGCCGACCATGAGCGCCTCGCCGCGGCCGTCGGCCCCGTTGACGTCCTGCCCCGGTCCGCGGCCGACCGGGCCCTCGCCGAGCTCTTGGCGCCCTACCCGGCGCTGCGGGCCTTTCGGGCCGCAAGCCCCCTTGCCGCGAAGCTCCTCGACGTCCCCCTGCTCGCGGCCGGCGACAGCGTCGCCTACTGCGACACCGACGTGCTCTTTCGGCGGTCGTTCCGCGGCCTGTTCAGCCGCCCGGAGGGCTGCGGCGCCCTCTTCATGGCAGACGTGCAGCACGCCTACACCGTGCGCTCTTGGCATCGCCTGCGGGGTCGCTGGCTGCGGCTGCCCGGCCGCGTCAACACGGGCATCCTGGCCTTCGACCGCCGTCACCTCGACCTCGCTCTCCTCGAACGCTTCGTCGCCCGGCCCGGGCTCCTGCAGCCGCCGGCCTGGGCCGAGCAGACGGCCTGGGCCCTCCTCGGCGGCCGCGCCGGCTGCCATCTCCTCGACCCCAGGCAGCTGGTGATCCCCGGCGCCGCGACCCCGCTCGATCCTGGCGCTGTCGGCTTCCATTTCGTGAGCCCGGTGCGCCACCGCCTCGCCGAGGCCCTGGCCCTGCCGCCAGCGGCCGACGCCGGGCCCGTCGCCCTGCGCAGCCGCCCGGCTCGCATGGCCGGCCCGCTTTCGCTCCTCGTCGGCGAGCTGCTGCGGCGGCTGCGACGGTAGGAGGCCGGTTGACCAGGGTCGGTTTGAAACCGGCCCCTCCCAGTCCGGCCTGAAGGGGGGGCCGTCCCGGGGCCCCGCCAGGGGCCGAGGTCGGTAGCCCGGGGATTCATCCCTGGGCGGGGCCGTCCTCGCGCGACCTTGCCACCGCCCGGAACACCCGCCCGGCCGCGAGGTGGCGCTGCAGGCTGCCGCCGCCGATGGCTTGCAGAGAATAGCCGGCCGCGGCGAGCCAGGCGACGACGGCGGTGGCGGAGGCCCCGAGCTCCGCCAAGCGCTGTGGATGGAGCTCCAAGAAGAGCCATGGGCGGGCCTGCTCCAGGGTGGCGCGGGCCCCCCTGAGCACCGCCAGCTCGTAGCCCTCGACGTCGATCTTGAGGAGGTCCGGCACGAAGGCGCGGCCGGCGAGCAGGCTGTCGAGGGTGATCTGCTCGACGGTCAGGACCCCGGCGGCGTCGGCCTGCGCGCCCGCCGGCAGGGCCTCGAGGTGCTCCCACTCCTGGCGCATGGCGAGGGTGCCGTCGCGGTCGCCGAGGGCGAGCTGCAGGGCCTCGACCTGGCAGTCCGGGTTGCGCGCGAGGTTGGCGCGGAGGGTCTCCTGGGCCACGGGGGAGGGGTCGATGGCGAGGGCACGGGCGGCCGGCCGGCCGGCGGTGAACGCGAGGGCGAAGAGCCCGTGCAGGGCCCCGACGTCGACCAGCCGAGTGCGGCCCTCGCGCGCGGCGAGGAAGGCGTCGAGCTCGCGGGCCATCGCCAGCGAACGGAAGCAGAAGTGCTCGAAGGAAGCGCGGGCGCGCGGGTCAACAGCGAGGCGCAGGCCCGGCCGCAGCACCATCGCGTCATCCCCCGCGCCACGGTTGAGCTGCCGGTGCTGGCGCGCCCGGCGGCGGCGCTCCGGGTGGAGCCGGCGCAGGCGGTCGAAGCCGGCAGCCAGCGCCGCGTAAGCCCCGGCGGGGAGCAGGCGGCGCACCAGGGCCTTCATCGGGTTCAGGAGCCCGGCCGCCGCAGCACCACGTCCCCCATCACCAGGCGGTCCATCTTGGTACGCAGGAAGCAGTCGAGGGCCTCGGTAGGGGTGTTGACGATCGGCTCGTTCTCGTTGAACGAGGTGTTGAGCACCATTGGCACCCCCGTCTCACGCCGGAAGGCGTCGATCAGCTGCCAGTAGCGGGGGTTGGTGCGCTGGGCGACGGTCTGCAGCCGACCCGTACCGTCGACGTGGGTCACCGCCGGCACCTGGGCCCGGCGCTCCGGGCGGATCGGGTAGACCTTGATCATGAAGGGATCGGGGTAGTCGACGGTGAACCAGGCGGCGGTCTCTTCCTCGAGGATCGACGGCGCAAAGGGCCGGAAGGACTCCCGCCGCTTGATCTTCAGGTTGAGGACCTCTTTCATGTCGGACCGGCGAGGATCGGCGAGGATCGAGCGGTTGCCGAGGGCCCGCGGCCCCCACTCGGAGCGGCCCTGATACCAGCCCACCACCTCGCCAGCGGCGAGGCCCTGGGCGGTCTCTCGGCAGAGGGTCGCGAGGTCGGGGGCCGTGGCGAGCAGCAGCTCTTCGCCCTCGTAGGCGTGCCGCCCGTCCTGCCCTCCCGAGCCGGGCAGCGCAGCGGCGAGCGCCGAGCGCACCGCCGCCTCGCCGTAGGCCGGCCCCCAGGAGCAATGCTCCATCACGAACGAGCGCGGCAGGCCGAGCACGGCGTGCTGTACGTAGAGGGCGGCCCCCAGCGAGGTGCCGGCGTCGCCGGCCGCCGCCTGGATGTAGACCTCTTCGACGTCCGTGCGCTCGAAGAGCTTGCCGTTGGCGAGCGAGTTCATGGCGCAGCCGCCGGCGAGCGCCAGGCGCTTGAGGTCAGTGCGCTTTTGCAGGGCGCGCACGAGAGCGAAGAAGCGCGCCTCGTAGACCGCCTGCAGCGAGGCGGCGAGGTCTTTGTGGCGCTGCTCGAGCTCGGCTCGCGGCGCCCGGGCCGGCCCCAGGAGCTCGGCGAGCTTGGGGGTGAAGACCATCCCCAGCCGCGGCTCGCCGTCATCCCAGCTCATGTCGACGCCTGCGGAGAGATGGCGGAAGTAGGCGAGGTCGAGCGTGAAGCTGCCGTCCGCTCGCGCCGGGACCACCTGCTCCAGGGCCGCCGCAAAGCGTGGCTCGCCGTAGGCCGCGAGGCCCATCACTTTGTATTCGTCGCCGAAGCCGTGGAAGCCGAGGAACTGCGTGATGGCGGTGTAGAAGAGGCCCAGCGAGTGGGGGAAATGCACGCGCTCGAGCACCTCGATCCGGTTGCCCCGGCCCACCGCCTGCATGGTCGAGACGAAGTCCCCGAAGCCGTCGACGGTGAGGCACATCGCCTCCTCGAAGGGCGAGGCGAAGAACGCCGAGGCGATGTGCGCCAGGTGGTGCTCGATGGGGTGGATGGTGGGCAGCTTCTGATTGCCGAGCTCGGCCCCGAAGGCGGCCTGGAAGCGCTCGTCGAGGGAGGCGATCGCCGCCAGGTTGCGCACCCGGCCGGCGGCGCGTCCAAGGCTGCGCGGGTGGCGCAGGGCGAGCAGCACTTTCTGCAGGAAGTAGGCCCGCGGCTGCCGGGAGACGGCGATCGCGGTGAGGCCGTCGAAGCGGCCGGCGTTGATCTCACCGAGGCAGAAGCGGATGGCGAGCTCGGGGAAGCCCGCCCAGTGCTTGACGCGGCGGAAGCGTTCTTCTTCGACCCCGCAGACGAACCGGCCGTCGGCGAGGCCGGCGGCCGAGGCGTCGGCGTGGAAGGCGTTGAGACCGAGGATGGGATGGCTCATGGGGTGTCGTCGGCCGTGGTCGCCGCGGCCACGACCTTTTC
>WBZL01001550.1_pt1 | contig 23896 bp, 22 predicted proteins | sample 5204291 | NCBI WGS metagenome assembly WBZL01 (sample SAMN12344345, study PRJNA552823) | activated sludge metagenome | biome: Activated sludge suspended growth; feature: Nitrification reactor; material: Wastewater; isolation source: activated sludge from nitrification reactor of wastewater...
GGCAATCCTGCGCCGCTTCACCAAGGCCAACTCAATCCACCCCACCTACCAGGCGATGATCGAGGTCGGGCGCGCGCAGAAGACCATCTTCGTCGCCCGCTACCTGCGCGACCGCGAGCTGCAGCGCGAAATCAACGAAGGCCTCAACGTTGTCGAATCATGGAACCGCGCCAACAGCGTCATCTTCTACGGCAAAGGCGGAGACATCGCGTCCAACCGTCGCGATGAACAAGAACTCTCCGTGCTCAGCCTGCGAATCCTTCAAGCCGCGCTGGTCTACGTGAACACACTGATGGTTCAGGACGTGGTCGCGGACGACAACTGGAGCCGGAGCCTGACGCCGGAGGACCGGCGCGGGCTCACCCCGCTGTTCTGGACGCACGTCGCGCCCTACGGAGAAGTCAAGCTGGACATGAACAGCAGGCTCATGCTCAGCGCGCCAAGCTGAAGTACCCACGCTGCTAGCTCGTTCGCGCCGCCAGGTGCCGATACAGCGTTGCCTTGCTGACCCCGACCGACTCCGCGACCGTAGCCGCAGTTTCACCGTTGGCGAGACGACGTTTCGCCAACTCCAGCTTCTTCGCAGTCATCACACTGGGTCGACCGCCGATGCGGCCTCGCTCGCGGGCAGCAGCAAGCCCCGCCAGCGTGCGCTCCTGGATGCGCTCGCGCTCAGCTTCACCAAGAGCGGCAAGGATCGTGAAGTACAGACGCCCGTTCGTCGTGCTCGTGTCGATTCCATCAGTAACGGACGCAAGGTTGATGCCTCGCTCGCGCAGCTCGTTGGCTATCTCGATGCAATGCAACGTGCTACGCCCAAGCCTGTCCAGCTTCCACACCACCAGGGTGTCGCCAGATCGCACGTGGTCCAGGCACCGAACCAGCTCCGGCCTGTCCCTAGTGGAACCGCTCGCCTTGTCCTTATATATGCGCTCGCACCCCGCCGCCGTCAGGGCGTCGATCTGCAACGCGTGGTCTTGATCGGCGATGGAAACCCGCGCGTAACCGATTCTTGCTGGCATGAAATCCAGCATCGCAAAAACGTCAGACAGTGGCTCGTACGCCGCGCTGGTTTTGCGACAGTGTTTTGCGACGCTGGACACTCACCCGATCCGTCGCAGTCGCCACACTCTCAATAACGATCGTTATCGCGACGACACTACGCCGGCGCATCTACCAATTACTCGCCCACTGATCGTTGAAGGTCGAAATCAGCTTCATCAGACCCCCGACCTGCAACAGCCCGTCATCCTGAGCCCGCTCGCCGCACATACTTGTAATGCTACCCAATAACAGTTGTATGCTCTAACTATCTTTCTCGCGAAATGGGGCAGCTTATGGATATTTCCGGAACGGAACGGGTCGAGTGGGCCCTCACGGTCTTGGTCAGGCGTGCCGATCAGGTGTACATCCAAAGCGAAAATGGCGCGCGCCCGCTGGAGCGCGCCGCCTACCTGATCATGGGTCGCTTGTTCGATTCAGGACCGTGCCGGATGGGCGACCTGGCAGACGCGTCTCTGGTGACATCGTCGACTATCAGTCGTCAAGTGAGCGGGCTGGTTGCCGACGGCTACATCCACAAAGAGTTTGACGACCTCGACCGGCGCGCCTGCCAGCTCAGCCTCACCGAGCGCGGCACGACAGCGCTGTTGGACACCCGCGCAAGGCGCCGCGAGATCGTGCGCACCCTGCTCAGTACGTGGGCCGACGAGGACATCACCAAATTTGCTTACCTCCTTGACCAGCTCAATGCCGGGCTCGACGACTTGGTCGCCGGACCGGAGCGGTTGCCGCGCAAGCAGGAGATGGTCGATCACCGTGGCGCCACCGGTATCGCCGTTCCTACCCCGACCCTGACCGAAACAGTGAACAAATGACTGCAGTAGATCCAAAAGCGGAGCAAGCCGAAAGCGAACCCAGTACCGAGGCGCACGGATCGATCATGCCGGTGCTCAGCCACCGTCAGATCCTCGTCGTGCTCATCGGGCTCATGCTCGGAATGTTCGTGGCCGCGGTCTCTCAGACCATCGTCGCCACGGCCCTGCCGACAATCATCGGTGAACTCGGTGGCCAGGATCAGCTCGCATGGGTCGTGTCAGCGACGCTGTTGACCGCGACCGCCTCTACCCCGATCTGGGGCAAACTCTCGGACCTGTACGGCCGGAAGATCATGTTCCAATCGGCGATCGGAATCTTCATGGTCGCCTCACTGGCGGCTGGTTTCAGCCAGACGATGGGTCAGCTGATTGCCATCCGCGCAGTCCAGGGCCTGGGCATTGGCGGGCTTATGGCACTGTCGCAGGCGATCTTGGGTGATGTCGTCAGCCCCCGCGAGCGCGGCAGATACCAGGGCTACATCGGTGGAGTGTTCGGCCTGGCCACCGTCGCGGGTCCGCTCATCGGCGGGTTCCTTGTCCAGCACCTGTCGTGGCGGTGGACCTTCTGGGCCGGCATCCCGGTCGCGATCGCCGCACTGATCGTGACCGAGCGAGTTCTCAAACTCCCCTTCCCGCGGCGCAAGCATTCGATCGACTGGCTGGGGGCATCATTCATTGTTGCCTCAGTGAGCGCTTTGCTGCTGGTGCTCAGCCTTGGCGGCAAGGAGTTCGACTGGAACTCGTCATGGACATACGGCCTCGTCGCCGTCGCGCTGCTGATGCTGGCTGCCGCGATTTGGCAGGAACGACGCTCCAGCGAGCCGATCATGCCCCCGCACCTGTTCCACAACCACACATTCGTGATCACCGGCATCGCCTCGCTGCTCGTCGGCGCGGCAATGTTCGGCGCAATCATCTTCTTACCCCAGTACCTGCAGATCGTGCAGGGAAAAACGCCAACCGAGTCGGGGCTGCTGACTTTGCCGCTGATGGCCGGTTTGCTGCTGACAGTGATCACATCCGGCAGATTGATCACCCGCACCGGGCATTACAAGATTTTCCCTGTTCTCGGCATGCTCGTGGCCGCCGTCGGACTGTGGCTGATGTCGCACCTAGACGCCACCAGTTCTCTGTGGACGGTGTCGGCGTACATGTTCATCACCGGCGCAGGAATCGGCATGGTCATGCAGGTGCTGGTTCTGGCGACACAGAACGCTGTGGAGCACCGCGATCTGGGGGTAGCGACATCCGGATCGACGTTCTTCCGCTCGATGGGCGGCGCGATCGGGGTAGCAGTGTTCGGAGCAGTCATTTCAGATCGTCTCCAGCACACGATTCCCGCCGCCTTGGCCGCCGTCGGGGTTTCTCCACAGCAGATGCAGACAAGCGGGGCGACAAGTGCGACCCCGGCCCAGATCGCCGCGCTGCCAGAGCCGATCCACGGCGCCGTCATTTCCGGATTCGCTGAGGCGATGCAGGTGGTCTTCCTGGCCGCGGCCCCCCTGATGGTGGCGGGGTTCTTCGTCATCCTGTTCCTGCGCGAGATTCCGCTGCGCCAGCACTCGTCGGTTGAGGTCTTCGAAGGCGTCGTCGACCCCGACCTGCCCGAAGGCTCCTACGGAACCAGTGACGACGAGCCCCAGGAGGAGCCGTCGGCGCAACAGCCGCAGGCACCCAGGAAGGGGTGAGGAGTTGCCAGGCGGTCCATACACGGCAAAACGTCGGGCAGCCGATGTCTAACCGGAAGTTTCCAACAAGCCACGAGGTCTGCCCCACGTGCGGGGGAGACGTGGTAGTGATCTGGTTCGTGCCTGACCCGGAAAATGAACCACAGCTACGCACTGCTCACCGGTTCGTTTGCAAGGCCCAGCGATGCGAACTCACCGCAGGCGCTGTTCTGCAGGCCCACACCCAGAGAATGGCAGCCGACAATTCCACATGTAAATCACCGGTGCACTGCCAGCCCCACGGGGCACAGAGGGATTAGCGACACCGGAGGCCGCACGTTGGGAGGGTTCGCGATGGGCGGCCGCACGCATTCTTCTACGAAGAGCGCCAGATCAGGAAGGGAAGCGCCGCCGGGGGTAGCCCAGCTCGACGCATTTCCTCGTTACCAGCCCCCAATGCCCGGGCCTCGCTGGCGTCATTTCGCACTGCGACTGCGGCGCGTGGCTTTAGTAGCCGAGTTTGGTCAGAGCCAGCGGGTCGACTCCGGGGTAGCTCAGGGCGAACGCGTTCATCATTTGCTCGAACGGTAAGTCAGCGAAAAGGCCGTGAAAGTTTCGGTAGTCCGCGTGTGGGGTTCCATCAAGGCGGGTCGAGCTGTGAAGCGCGTCGCGGGTTCCATCGAACACGATCGGCCGGTACCGCTTCCGGCGAACGATATCCGGCGACAGGCTCGCGTCGGCGAGTAGCCAACGACCGTTGAGGAAGATTGCGTTGAGGCCATGCTGGAACATCGTGTTACCGCCCATCACCTGGGTGATGGGGGGTGGAAGTGTGTGGTCGGTCAGGTCGGACATGACCAAGGCAGTGGGGATTCCAGCTGCTCTCCCCAACGCGCATAGCAGCACAGCCTTCTGCACGCAGAACCCTTGGCCATGTTCCAGTACGTAGCTGGCGACGTACTGTTCTGGCACCATTTTTGCCCGGAACTCGTAGCGAATATCGTTCTGGACAAAGCCAAAAAGCTCGGCAGCCAGGGTGATGTCGTCTGGGCCGGTGGCGATTGCGTCGACCGCCGCGAGGATCGCCGGATGCGACGAGTCGATGAATCGCGTCGCTGCCAGGCATGTCGCGGGATCGAGATCTCTGCTCACGGTGTCGGCTCTGACCAAGCCGCTCACGAGGTCGCTTCTTCCGTGTGCCCAACGCGCGGGAACACCATCCCGGACAAGTCACCGAACGCCTCGGGGTCCAAGGTGATGAACAGGCCAGTGGCAGTGCTGTAGACGGTTCCCCGCTCATCGGTGACGACACCTTCAGTGCGCACCTTGCGCCCGGTTGCGTTGCTGACTCGCGATCGAACAAGGCAGCGGGTTCCCAGCGGCAGCATCTTTTTGAAGGTGACGTTGAGTTCGGCAGCCACAACCATGTAGCCGCTCATCCAAGCCGCCCCTCCCATGGTCTCGTCCAGCAGTGATGCCATGCTCCCGCCGTGAGCGTGGCCGGGGGGTCCTTGCGCCCCTGGGCCCAGCAATACCTTCGCCATCATCGAGCCGTCATCGTGGGTGTAATAGCGCAGCGTCAGGCGGCGGCCGCTACGGTCGCCGGAGACAAAGCTGTCCTCCATTACTTCCGCGGGCATATCGACGGGGGCCCAGCCCGCATCGGCGGTCTCAAGCCAGGTCCGATCAGCGTTCATGGCAGGTCTCCTTTGTCGGCACTCGCACGGCGGTAGTCGCTGGTCAAGGTGCCCAGCCCGATGTAGTCCGAAAATGCGTCAGCGATCTGTTCCGGTGACAAGTGGCCCTCGGGCCGGTACCAGAACGCCACCGAATTGGCAGCCCCGAACGCGAACTTGCGGACCAAAGGAAGATCCAGACCCGTAGCAAGCTGGCCACTAGCGGCTGCTGCGTGGATCAGGTCATCCCAGACCGCCTCGTAGCCGTGCCGCTGGCGTGATAGTTCCGCGCGCGTAGGCTCCGAGAGCCGCCACCACTCAAACATCAAGACATAGGCGGCATCATCGCTTACCAACACCCGCACATGGGCACGCAAAGCGAGGCGCAGCCGCTGGATCGGATCGGTGGAACCAGCCACCGCCTCTGTTACTTCACCCGTCACACGCGCCACCGAATTGCGCATCAGCGCGAGCACGAGCGATTCTTTCGTCGCGTAGCGGTACGTCACGCTGCCTAACAGCATCCCCGCTTCAGCAGCGATCGCTCTCATCGACGTACCTGCCACGCCGTGCTCGCGGAACAGGGCAGCGGCAGCTCTCAGCAGCGGCTCCTGCCCAGAGTCGAAGACCGCTGGAGCGGTGGCGGCACCTTTCACTCGAATCACCCTCGACCTCCAGAATCGTTTGTACAACTGTACAAGGATTTGTACAGTTGTACAACCAGTTAGTGTGCCCGCGATTCGCGGGCATCCCAGGCTCTTCGCCCCGTTGCTGGATCTGACACGGTGCAGCACTGCCCAATAACGCCTGCGCGCGCTGAAGCCAGACCGGGCGTGCCTCTACAACGAACTCGCGGCACATGATCGTTGTCAGTTCGATGTGTAGACGGCTGCTCCCGCTGGCTTGCGCTCACCTGTTGGAGGTCGCGGGCTGTTCCAGCCCGGCCCGTCGCTCACAATCGCTCAGCTTCCGCGCGAGACGCTCGTTTGCCTGTAATGACAGCGTTCTTACCAACACCCCTAGTCGCCGGGCCGAATCTCGATCGTTCATCTCGAGTCGTCGCGACCGAAACCCACGCTCGATTTCGCGTAGCACCATTTCTGGTCGCCGTGACGGCGGCGGCGACAAACGTCGGCCGCCGGTTTCGGTCACTCAGGTCGGCGGTGAGAAACGTCCGCTTCTGTTCCACGGCATCAAGGGGTCTCGGCAGGATCCGGGGTTGAGGCGGTTGCGGTGGATGCTCCCGCTTCACGCAGCAGGCGACGCTACTGTGCGCGTATCACTCGCCCAGCGGGGCAGCGGCAGTACCGACAGGGGAAGCTCTTGAACGCGGACACCATCCTTAAAGCATTGTCGATCATCACCATGGATCCCGACAGTCCGCGCGCGGAGGCAGTCGCGTTCGACAGTGCCAGCGGCATCATCGCGGCAGTCGGATCGTTGGCCGAATGCCAAGCTGCAGCGCCCGGTGTCGAGCCGACTGATCTCGGAACCGACGTCTTGATGCCCGGATTTATCGAGGCGCACAGCCACCCGGTCCTCTCGGGCATCTACACGCAGGATCCTGCGCATTGGATCGCTCGCAGCCAGGGATACGCCACTTTCGCCGACGTCCAATCTTTGTGGCGCAAGCTCGATCAGATTCTGCCCTCAGGCCAGCCTGTCATCTTCTACGGATTGGAACGGGCGGGCCAGGGTGCCCCTGAATTGAACAACACTGATCTTGATGAGTTCTTCCCGAGTCGTCCGGCCGTCGTGATGGACATATCCGGGCATGAGGTCTACTTCAATTCTGCCACGATTGCGTTTAACGGCTGGTCCGATGGCAAGCCACCCGCCGATCCCGAGGCAGCACGATACGGGAGAAACGCTGACGGGACATCGAACGGACGAGCGTACGAGCCCGCCGCTGTCCTGCCCGCAGCAGGAAAAGTTCAGGCCGTGGCAATACCGCACCCGCTACTGTCCGCCGCCCGTTGGTACCGCAAGCTGGCGGAAGCCGGGATCACAAGCACCAGCGAGCACGCGTTCTCGACGTCAATGGCGTCGGCCTACGAGGCCCTCGCGTCTGTGGCCGACAGCCCCATCCGCGTCGGGCTCTACCACGCCGCCACCGAGCCGAGCTCGACCCAACCGTTCGCGTCGCAGATCCCCGAGACCCGGCTGTGGAAGGCCGGCATCAAGATGTGGTCGGACGGGACACCCTTTAATGGCACGTTCGCGGCGTCATTCCCTTACCTGGACAACGCAATCACGAATGATGCCCAGATCCCGATCGGGCCGAGCGGCGAGTCGGTCCTGAACTACACACGCGTGCAGTTCGACGCTGCTCTCGATCAGGCAGCGGCAACCGGAATGCAGTTAGCTGTCCACGCTCATGGAGACGTGGCCATCGACTTCGTGCTCGACGGATACGAGGCGGCGCTCGTGCGACACGGACTTCTTGGGACCGATCACCGCTGGCGCCTCGAACACTGGACCACAGGGCGCGCCGACCAGTTCCAGCGGGCGGTGGCACTGGGAGTGGCGACACCGCTGGCGGCGTATCAATTCATCTACCAAGACGACATGTTCGACGGGAAGCTGTTCGCGAGTGACATCGGCAGTCAGGTCTGCGCTGCTGGTGATGCAGTCCGTGCGGGGGCGCGAATCTCGTTCCACTCAGATAGTCCGGTGGCACCCGCCATTCCGTTGCTCGACGTCCAGTGCATGGTCACCCGCCGAACGCTGTCCGGCGAACTTCACGGACCCAACCAAGCAGTGACGGTAGACGAAGCATTGAAGGCTGTGACGATTAACGCTGCTTACCACCTGCGCCGCGAACACGATCTTGGTTCGATTGAGGTTGGCAAGTTCGCTGACTTCGTAGCGCTATCGGCCGATCCCTACACAGTCGATGTCGCGGCACTCACAGATCACGTCGAGGTCCTCGGAACCTGGATGCAGGGTCGCAAGATCGACCTCGATTCATTTATCACCGAGGTGCAGGCCATAGACCCAAGTGAGCACACGGACTTGCCCGGGAATGCCGCCCGAAACAAGTGCTGCTGACCTCGATCAACGGCAGGCATGCTGACCAATTCTCTGTTGCGCGATTTGGTGGCAACGAGACGTACTTGACGGATCCCACGCCGGGCGTGACTCCCGCGCACTGCATGGAGGATGTGCCAGGACAGCCAAAAATGAGCCATAGTCGCCGGGCCGAATCTCGATCGTTCATCTCGAGTCGTCGCGACCGAAACCCACGCTCGATTTCGCGTAGCACCATTTCTGGTCGCCGTGACGGCGGCGGCGACAAACGTCGGCCGCCGGTTTCGGTCACTCAGGTCGGCGGTGAGAAACGTCCGCTTCTGTTCCACGGCATCAAGGGGTCTCGGCAGGATCCGGGGTTGAGGCGGTTGCGGTGGATGCTCCCGCTTCACGCAGCAGGCGACGCTACTGTGCGCGTATCACTCGCCCAGCGGGGCAGCGGCAGTACCGACAGGGGAAGCTCTTGAACGCGGACACCATCCTTAAAGCATTGTCGATCATCACCATGGATCCCGACAGTCCGCGCGCGGAGGCAGTCGCGTTCGACAGTGCCAGCGGCATCATCGCGGCAGTCGGATCGTTGGCCGAATGCCAAGCTGCAGCGCCCGGTGTCGAGCCGACTGATCTCGGAACCGACGTCTTGATGCCCGGATTTATCGAGGCGCACAGCCACCCGGTCCTCTCGGGCATCTACACGCAGGATCCTGCGCATTGGATCGCTCGCAGCCAGGGATACGCCACTTTCGCCGACGTCCAATCTTTGTGGCGCAAGCTCGATCAGATTCTGCCCTCAGGCCAGCCTGTCATCTTCTACGGATTGGAACGGGCGGGCCAGGGTGCCCCTGAATTGAACAACACTGATCTTGATGAGTTCTTCCCGAGTCGTCCGGCCGTCGTGATGGACATATCCGGGCATGAGGTCTACTTCAATTCTGCCACGATTGCGTTTAACGGCTGGTCCGATGGCAAGCCACCCGCCGATCCCGAGGCAGCACGATACGGGAGAAACGCTGACGGGACATCGAACGGACGAGCGTACGAGCCCGCCGCTGTCCTGCCCGCAGCAGGAAAAGTTCAGGCCGTGGCAATACCGCACCCGCTACTGTCCGCCGCCCGTTGGTACCGCAAGCTGGCGGAAGCCGGGATCACAAGCACCAGCGAGCACGCGTTCTCGACGTCAATGGCGTCGGCCTACGAGGCCCTCGCGTCTGTGGCCGACAGCCCCATCCGCGTCGGGCTCTACCACGCCGCCACCGAGCCGAGCTCGACCCAACCGTTCGCGTCGCAGATCCCCGAGACCCGGCTGTGGAAGGCCGGCATCAAGATGTGGTCGGACGGGACACCCTTTAATGGCACGTTCGCGGCGTCATTCCCTTACCTGGACAACGCAATCACGAATGATGCCCAGATCCCGATCGGGCCGAGCGGCGAGTCGGTCCTGAACTACACACGCGTGCAGTTCGACGCTGCTCTCGATCAGGCAGCGGCAACCGGAATGCAGTTAGCTGTCCACGCTCATGGAGACGTGGCCATCGACTTCGTGCTCGACGGATACGAGGCGGCGCTCGTGCGACACGGACTTCTTGGGACCGATCACCGCTGGCGCCTCGAACACTGGACCACAGGGCGCGCCGACCAGTTCCAGCGGGCGGTGGCACTGGGAGTGGCGACACCGCTGGCGGCGTATCAATTCATCTACCAAGACGACATGTTCGACGGGAAGCTGTTCGCGAGTGACATCGGCAGTCAGGTCTGCGCTGCTGGTGATGCAGTCCGTGCGGGGGCGCGAATCTCGTTCCACTCAGATAGTCCGGTGGCACCCGCCATTCCGTTGCTCGACGTCCAGTGCATGGTCACCCGCCGAACGCTGTCCGGCGAACTTCACGGACCCAACCAAGCAGTGACCCGGCGCCTACATGCGCACCACACTGGGACAGCTTCTGGACACGGTCCACTTCGCGCCCAGCCACCGCTCCCGGATGCTCCAGGCAGCAGACGTGATCGCGTTCCTTTACCGACGGTGGAGCACCGTTGCCGAACCGGACGCTCGGTCTCAACGAGTGATGGACCAACTGCGGCAAACACTGCAAGCGTCGGGGACGATCTACCAGGAAGGCGCTTGGCCGTGATGCACGACAGCCCCGCCGAGGCGGGGCTGAAGGCAGTGCGGGCGGCTGACGTGATCAGCGGCCTGCGTTACTACCGTAACAGGTGCGGCGACGCTGGGGCCTGCTCTACAAGGCGCTCGCGCCGAGTCGACGCAGTTCGCGGGCATAGAGCGGGCTGCGGGACAGAATTCGCTGGGATGTCGAAGAAAGCCCGTCCCTTGCGCTCATCGCGATCTGGGTGGTGAACGCCTGCCCCATGCTTGGCGCGTCGAGCTCGTAGGGCAGGAGGTCGGAGTGGATGGGCAGTAGGGCGTTGGGGTCCGCTTGCCATGCACTCCACAACCGGTGGCGACCGTCGGTAAGGGCGTCCGACCATGGGTCCGCGAGGGGTGACCCGGCCAGGCCGGAAAGCCATGACCGGACAATCGCACGCTCACCGTCACTCAGTTCGCTGTCGTCGAGAGAGAGTTCGACCACGTCATCGGGGTCGCAGTTCGCGTTTGTGAGTGCGACGCCCGCCTGTGCAACCACAGTTGCTACAGCCGCCCAGTTGACAGGATCGGGCCAACGGATGCGTCCATCCTCTTCGTCGGGGTCGGCGAGCCAGGGCAAGTCTGTCCTGCTGGCGATCCAGTACCACTCTGGATGGCTCGCGCGGTACTTGCTCATACGCATTCCTCCTACCTCGATCGTTTCGACATCGCCCGACGTCGCGCTTCGCGGCCGTCTCGGATGTCCTCGACCAACTCGAGGACCTGACGTACCAGGCTCCACATGGCCGCGACAAGCCCGGCCAGTGCCGCGACGCAGAAGACGGCCACCGCCGAGATGAGAGCGACTTGCCCGAGCGGGCTGGTGTTGTGCTCGACCTGGCTCACGATCACTATGCACAGCGCGGCGGCAGCAAGGGTGACCACCGTGGTCCGCCAGTAACGCCGCCAGCGGCGGCGCCGGACGGCCTCTCGCTGGTCTTGCAGGTGTCGATACGCGGCCGCGTAGCGGTCCTCAGGCGTGAGCGTCACGGCTGGGGTTCCCGGACGTCGGGGAACAGGCCCGGCGGTGGTGCCGTGTAGGGAAGGGGTTCGCCGGGGTTGTTGTGGTCGGTGGAATACATGAACGGGCCCTCGTGGTCCATGAGCGCGGCCAGCTGGGGATCGGCGTGATCGCGCAGCCAGTCACTCATCCCGGTGGCGGGGTCAAGGCGAAGGTGTTCCCACGCCCGCCACAGTGCTTCCAGGCGCAGTAGGGCTTCGGTGTTGCGCCACCATTCGGCCGACCACCGGTAGGGGGCGCGTTCCCCGACGCGGCGTCGGAAGGTGGGGCAGATGATCTCGCGCACGAACTCATCGACCGACCCGTAGTACAGCCGCGGTGCCTCCGGCTGAGGGGTGGTCAGTTCGGTGTGGCTGGCGGCCTCGGCGTGCTCTTGTAGGTGTTCGACGACGGCCGGGGTCATGGCGTTGGACACCGCCTGGCCGGCGATGCTGCGGACCTGGCGGCGCACCTGCCGGGCCACTTCCTCGTCCACGAGGTCCTCGACCGCTTCCGGATCAACACCGGTGGGGTCTGGTTCGTCGGCCCATTCGCCGAGCGCGTCGCCGCTCACGGCGCGGCCGCAGCAGCCGGTGTGTGGGCGTCGATCGAGGCCTGCACCGCCTGGGCGTACGGGCCGTCCATCCACGGGATCGTCTTGACCAGGGTCGGCCGGGATCCGGCTGCGATCACCACGGCGCGGCCCTTCGGGAGCGCAGCCAGGTCGGCCACGGTCATGATCCGTTCCCGGTGCAGCTGGTGGCTGATCGTGCGATGCCCGCGCGAGTGCGACGACGAGCGGGTGGCCTTGTCGTAGTCCCCGACCAGGTTCGACAGCTGGTCTAGGAACTTGTCCTCGGCCACGCCGCCGCCGTACACCTTGATCGTGGCGGCCGACCACAGCGTGTTCATGCCGTGCTCACCCCACACCCGCACCCCTTGCGACCAGGACTGCAAGATCGTCATCAACACGATGCCGCGGGACCCGTAGTGGGAGTACAGCTGGGGCAGGTCCCGCCACCGGCATACGTTGGCGGCCTCATCGAGCACCCCGACCAGCGGCACCGGCAGCCGGCCGCCGGGGCTGGCCGTGGCCAGGTCCTCCGCCGCGCGGACGCAGGCGACCGTCAACGCCGTCACCAGTGCTCCGGCGTTGCCCGCGCCTTCCCGCGACAGTGAGTAGAGGGTTCCGGTGCCGCGCACGAACGCCTCGGGCCGGAACCGCGGCCGCGGGTCATGACGAGCCCTGGGAGTGACCCAGCGCGCGACCGACCGGTACGTCAGACACGACGCCATCTGCCGCGCCGTTCCGTACACGCCCTCGCGTTGTTTCTCCGGCGCCGCAGCTACCGCCGCGACCTGATCAGCCTTCAGCGGCACCCCGTGGGCGGTCAGCACCGCTACCGGGGCTTCGTCCAACGGTCGAGTCAACCAACTCCACACATCGGTGATCGCACGACCGTCGAGCGCGGCCGCCAGCAGCAGCCCGGCCAGCAGGTCCTCCGCCGCCGGGTCGAAGTAGGCGTCGGTCTTCGCGTCCGCTGGCCGACCGGCGGCCGCGAAATGCCCCGCGAGTTCCGCGGCCGTGAGTTCGTCGACGACGAAGTCCAGGGGGTTCCACCACCAGGAGGGTTCCTCCCCGGCCACGCCTTGCGGGTCGAACACCCACACCGGACCGGTCGTGGCGCGCACGTCACGGGTGGCGTCGGTCAGGTCGCGCTTGTTGCTCGTCGCGATCACCGCGCCGGGTGCGGCCAGCAGCGCTGGGATCGCGCGGCTGGTGGTCTTTCCCTGCCGGGGACCCCACACGTCGATGTGCAGGTCCTCCCACGATCCGAACAGCCGCTGGTTGCCGCGCACCGTCACCCCGATCGGGATGCCCGGCCCGGTAGTGGCCGGGTCAGCGGTCAACCGGTGCGCGCGGGCGTGGGTGGCCTTGTGGGTCAGGTCGATGATGTCGCGGCCGTGCCCGAGGAAGGCCGCCGCGTGATCGACCCGACTGCGGCGCGCGCGGCCGCGACGCCACACCACCACCACAGCCACTACCAGCGCCGTCAGGCCGGCGACCGTCAGCAGCGCGACCCACGTAGCCTGCGCCGGCCAGGCCACCTTGCCGCTGGCCAGGTCCGCCAGCAACTGGAACGGGTCATTAGGGGTGCGGTCCCGCAGCCCCGCCCACTGGTAGCCCAGCTTCACCGCCGCGTACACCAGACCTGCGGTCACGACGACGATCCCGGTGATCACCAGCAGCGCCACGATCTGCGGTTCCATGCCGCCGGGCTGGCGGCGGCGGTTGCTGGGCAGGCTCACGGCAACACCACCACATCATCAGCGTCGCTGTGGTCGCGGTTGCCGATGCGGGACTGTTCGTGCCACAGCTGGTTGGTGTCGTGCACGTGCTGTTCGGCGTCGGTGAGTTCGATGCCGATCGGGATCCCTGGCCGGGTGGACACTTTCACCAGGAACTTGCCCACCCCGGGTGGGGGGTCGTCGCGGTCGGTGCGCGGATTCCACGACCCCGGCGCCTGCCAGGACACCAGCATGTCCTGCTCGCGTTGCGACAGCGACACCGCGGTTTGCAGCATCGGCATCTCACGCGGCCGTAGCCCGCCGAGCAGCACCAGCCCCGCGCGCTCAACGAAGCCGGCGGCCTTCTTGCGGTCCTCCTCGCTGGGGATGGATTCCAGGTCGCTCATGGTGTGGCTGATCATCAATTGACCCACACCCTTGGTGCGGTTCAGCCGCGTCAGCGCGTCGACGCGGTCGACCAGTCCGCGGCCGGCGCGCAGCGCTCGCCACAGTTCGTCGAGGATCACGAAGTAGTGCCGCTGCGGCTCCAGCCCGGCGTCGGCGAGGTGATTGGCGATGTTGACCGTGGCGAAGCCGCTGGACCAGCACGCCAGCAGCGCGGCGGCCTGCAGGTCGGTCTCGGAGTCGTCGATGGTGGAGATGTCGTACACCACCGGCCGGTCGCGGCGCATCGGCTGGCTTGTGGGCTTGGAGAATGTGGCACCCAGGCGGCCGTCACCGGCCAAGCCCATCAGGGAGACCTCGAGGTCCTCGGTGATGTCCTGGTAGCGGGTGTCCTGGCCGCGGTCGAGTGCGACCGTGCGCAGTTCGGCCGGGGCTTGCCGGATCACGGCCAGCAGGTCCCCCAGCACCGGCACGCCGTCGTGGCGGTCAGCCAGCAGCCGCATCGCGGCGTTGATCAGCAGGTCTTCCCTGTCGGTGGGCGGTGTGCCGCGTTGAATCTGGATCAGCGCCTCGGTCATCTGCACCCGCCGGAAGTGCAGTTCCGCCAGGACCTCGGTGCGTTTCGATCCCGTCAACCGGTCCGCGGCCTCCAACGCCTCGCCGGGGTCCAGGACGTTGAGGTAGCCGCGGCCGTGGCCGAGCTCGATCACCTGCCCGCCGAGTGCTTTGGTCATGGCGACGTAGTCCGGCTTCAAGTCGCCGAGCACCAGCGGCAGCACCCCGTACCCGGCCAGCCCGACGGCCATGCGCCGGCTCGCGGTGGACTTGCCCAACCCGGCGTTGCCGAGCGCGAACGCCGACGGGTTGGAGATCAGGTGGGCGCGTTGGAACCAGTTGATGACGTCGCAGCACACCGTCGCGCCGGTGAACAGGTGCCGTCCCATCGGCACCCCCACCATCGGCGCCCCGGCGCCAGCTGCCCACGGCCACAACCCGCATGCCTGCACCGTGGTGGCCCGCCACTGCGGCGGCGGGTCCACCATCGTCGCCGAGCCGCGGCCGCGGCCCAGCCAGCCGCGCGGACCCGGCCGCGGCACCTTCACCGTGTCCGCTGGCGGCGGTGTGCGGCGGGTCCAGGCGTGGCCGGCCATCACATGGCCTCGGTCAACTCGCTGGGCATCTTCGCGTGCTTGGACAACACCAGCCCCAACGGCAGGCACGCCGCGAACGCGGCATCCTGGGACCCGTACACCGGCCGCAACCGGATCCGGGCCGTCGCGGCGAGCATGTCGATCGCCGCTTGGGCCTCGCGGCGTCCGCCGGGGTTGGTGACCGTGGCGGTCACCAGCAGCGCGAAGTTCACCAGACCGGCGCCTGCGGCTTCCTCGCTGGCGGTCGCGGCCGCCGACCGCACCGCCACCAGATCCCGCGCCGACGGCTTCTTGGACGCGGTGGCGCGGAACTCCGCGGCGCGCACGTCCGCCTCGACGATCGCCGCAGCCCTCGCGGGGTCGACCGGCCGGTACAGCAGGGTGACCCGTTTACGGGTGATGTCACGGTGCGGCTGCAGTAGCCGCGACAGGACACTGGATTGCACGCTGCCGCGTGGCGCAGCACTCATCGACCACGTCACCGACAACCCCGAATCGTGCAGGTAGTAGTCCCAATGCGCCTCATGAGCCATCGGGCCGGCCTCCGGCCACGACAGTCGCGCGGGCTCGCCTTCGGCGTGGGCCTCGTCGATCAGGGTCGCCGTCGCGGGGTCGTACGCGGTGCGCACCACCTCACACAACCGGGCCGCATCCATCGGCTCGGCCGCACCCGCGCCGGTGGCCTCCAACCCGGTGATCAACGCCGGTAGCCGTGCGGCCAGGTCGCGGCCGACCTCGCTGGGCGTGCGTTTGCCGCTGCCGCCGCCGGCTTCGCTGCCGCGGAACGTCACCGTCACGTACGCGCTCAACCGCGCCGAACCCTGCGGGTAGCGGTCCACGATCTCGGTGAGCATCTGCCGTGCGAACGCTGGCGCGTTGGGGTCGATGTTCGCCGCGACCTCCGTGCGCAGCCGGGTGCCGGAGTCCGGGGCGGTTTCGATGGTGACCGCCGCCGCTTCCAGGCCCGGCTCGTCGGCAAGGTTCGCCAGCCACAACCCCCAGCCGGCGACCCACGAGTCCACCTGGTCGGCATCGACCAGCGCCGCGCCGTCCGGTTCGGTGGCCAGGACCGCGGTGTAGGTCTTGGCGTGCGGGGAGTACAGCAACGCGAACGGCCGACCGTAAGAGTCGGTGTGCTCGCTCAGTTGCAGTGGCGCCGCCACACCGGGCAGCTGCGCGGTCCCCCACGGGGTGCGACCCAACGGGCCGGACCGGTACAAGTGCGCGCCTCGACCGCGGGCGCTCCACCACCCGACCCGGGTCGTGATCCGCGACAGCAGGTTGCGGCCATGCCGATCCCGCATCAGCAGCAGCGACATCAATCCACCCACCAGGGCGAACGAGATGATGCCGCGCAGCAGCGACCCGGTGACCATCATCACCAGCACCGACAAGATGCAGCCGCCCAGCAGCAGGTAGGTGCCGACCTGCCCCAACCCGAACAGGCCCGCCGTGGTCGGCTGACGCCAGTTGCCGTACGTACGCGGCGCCTCGGCCGTCTTCACATCAGTTGCTGCCACGAGGACCACCGCCTTCTCCGGTTGAGGCGGCGGCGTCGCTGGCGACTGCCTTCGCCGTGTTCGCGACCTGCTGCGCGGTCTGCACCGCGGCCCCGGCGACCATCCCCGCCGGGCCAGCGGCTGCCCCAGCCGCCGCCGCTCCTCCGCCCGCCGCCGCGCCGCCACCAGCGGCGCCGGCCGTGCCGCCGGTCGTCACTGATGTCCCGCCGCCCGATCCGCCAGCAGGCGCCCCCTGCGGGCCTTGCTGCCCGCCGGATCCCTTACCGCTGGATCCGGCCGCGCCGTTGGACCCGGAACCGCCGGAGCCGCCGCCGGACCCGGACGGTCCGGTGCTGCCCGAGCCGTCTGACCCACCAGCTGAGGTCGCGCCCTGCGGCCCGGCTTCGCCTGCTCCGCGGTTGGCCAGCTGCACCGCGCCAGTCGGTAGCGCCATTGCCGCCATCCCTGCCGCCATCGCCGCACCACCGGCCCCGCCTGCGGTCACCGCCACCAGTGGGGTGATGAACCGCATCAACGCCGGCAACGCGATCAGCGAGATCCCCATCAACGTGATCCCCGCCAGCATCGCCACGATCGGGTTGTCCCCGGTCACCCAATCCGAGGCCATCAACTTGATCGCCGCCGCGTACACGATCGCAGCCGCCGGCTTGTAGAGGATGAACCCGGCCAGCCAGGCCACGTTCTTGCGGAACCACTGCTTGCCGGTCTCGGTGTTCGTCGCCGCGGCGCTCAACGGCAGGATCCCGGTCAAGATCACCAGCATTCCGGCTCGGGCCAGCATCAGCACGATCTGGATCAGCGTCATCAGCAACGCGATGATGCCGAGCACGATCATCAACATCTGGCCCAAGCCCGAGACCTGGAGCGGGGCGAACATCGTGGCGACGTTCTTGGCGAAACAGCCTGTGGAAGGGTCGGTGACGTCGCAGGCGGTGGCCTGGTTCAACATCCACCCGGAGAACGCGTCGGCGGCGATGACCAGCGTGGCCACGATCGACAATCCGGCCCCGGAAACCACCACCAACGTCAGCAGGCTGCGCAGCACGTCCTTGCCCGGCTGCGCGCGCTGCTCCCACGCCATCCGAGCCCCGCCGATGATGATCGACAGCACCGCCGCAGCGGCGGTGTACCACCACAGCGAGTCCTGGATCATCCCCACCGGCGCCGATGCCGCCGGCCCCGGCCGACTGCCCGGGGTCGGCATCAACGCGGTCACGATCGCCGTGGCCGACGACACCAGCACCACAGCGCCGAGCACCAGACCGGCTCGACCCATCTGCTCCGCGCCGTCGCCGGATCGCACGTGCGCGAACCGCACCCCCAGCGCGATCACCGACAGGACACATACCCCCAGGGAGATCCACGCCGCGTACGACAGCACCGTCTCCAACCCGTCAGTGCCATCCGGGGCCTGCCAGCCCTCCACCGGCGTCGACCCCGACCCGCCCCCGGTCAGATCCGGAGTCGGGATCCGCACCCAGATCGTGCCCACCGCCGACACCGCGTTACCGACCGCCTCCAAGATCGAATTCACGATGTCGCCCAACGTGCCTTCCATCATCTGCGAGACGCCTTCTTGGGCGAGGCAGACGGGGTTGAGGAGGCTGCAACCGTCATCTGCCATCAGGCGCCGCCCCACGGGGTATAGCCCGATAGATCCGGAACCTGCGCCATGTCGGACTGAAGCTCGCCGTCAGGTGCAACTTCGATCCTCCAGTCGCCGTTCCGCCAAACAAGATCAAGTGCCTGCACCATGGTGGCGCCGGTGCTGACTCGGAAGGCCAAGTCCACTGAGGCTCGGTCTCCGTCGTAGCTGAGGATGCGGAATCCCGCGATCTGCACTCTGACACCAGCGGTGTCGCCTGAACCCGTATGCGTGCCGACGTCTCCAAGTGCTGCAGTGCGACCCGGCCCCTCGGCCACGAAATGCTCGACGAACTGGCGCTCCAACTGCGGCCGTGCCCCCATCCCTGCGGCGTTCGCGGCCATGAACAGTGAGCCCTCGGGGGTGTGCGCAAAGCAGTAGCGGAACCCGTCGTCGTTGACCACGCCAGGCCCCACACCGTCAGCCGCAGGCACCGCGATAGTGCCCAGCAGGGTCCACTCGGCCGCCGGTGGCTGGTCGACGGTGCCGGTGAGCGCGATGTCGGTCAGGCCGCACACGCTGTCGGAGTCCACGGAGGAGGTTTGCTGACCGGGGTCCACCGCGCCGTTCTCGGCAGCCGTAGGAGGGTCGCCCGGTCCGCCGCCGACGAGGTTGGAGACCACGATCGCCATCCCCAGCGCGACGATCACGCCCAGGACGACGGCGGCGGCGATGAAGCCCCGGCCGCTCCAAGGGCTCTGGTCGGGTTCCAGGTCAGCGCTCATGGTCAGGAGGCCAGGAAACCGACCAGAGCGGTCGCGGCTGACACGATCACCACGCCGACCAAGACCCGGCCGACGCGGGCCGCGTGCTCGCCACCCTCACCGGTGCGTCCGCCGAAGCCGAGCATCGCGCCAGCGACGAACAAGGCGATGATGCACACCCCGAACGCCAGCCACTTCGCCCACCCCATGATGTCCTTGAACTTGCCCGCCCCAGGCGGGGCCGTACCGGAACCGGGATCAGGGACGTCGAACGGCAAGGCGCCGGTCACCGTGTCTAGCGCGGCGTGCGCGTGCTCCAACAGGGCCATTGCTCATCCTTCTTTCACTGCGTGCCGCACCGGCTCGTGGTGCGGCAGGTCGATGGCATCCGGCGCCGGGGATGGCGGCGGACAAGCAAGGTGGCGCAGTTCGCCGACGAGCCGCTTCAGCGGCGTCGGCACGGCGACTGACTGGACTGGGTCGGTGCGCCAGGCCTCGATCCAGGGCACCTGCCAGCTGGTCGGAGCGCCGCCGGCCACCAGCGCCGCCAAGTCCCGCAGCGGCTTGGGCTGTTTGCCGGGGGCGTCCGCCAGCAGCAGGATCCCCAGTAGCTGCACCGGGGGTCGGGTCGTTGGGGACGCCCACTGGGTCAGGGCGGCCTGCGCGGCCAGCAGGCCGCTCAGATTGGTGCGGGCCAGCAGCACGCAGCGGGCGGGTTGCGTCTCGGTGCGGGGCCAGGTGTGCTCCGCGGCCCGCCAGGAGGGATCCAACGCCGCGATCGAAGACTCCCCCGCGCCGCCGTGTGCGCCCACGCACCACAAAGCGGCGGGGTCGGTGCGGTCCTGAATCCGCAGCCCTCGTAGCGGGCTTATAGCGGATCCCGTAGCCGGTAGCGCAGCGAGAGCGTGAGTGTGAGCCACATCACGCCCCATATCGGACACATCGGGCCAAACGGTGTGCTTAGGGTTCGGAATCCGTGGTGAGTCGGGGGTTCGGCGGGGTCTCACCCAGGGGTTATCGCTCATTCGAGCTCTCACCCCCTTCAGTCGCTAACGCGGGACAGAGTAACCCTCTATAGCCCTAATGTCCATCATGATACTTTCTGTTGGTTGCTGTGGGATGGAAGGGGGTTCAGTGGTGTTCAGGGTTATCATCGACACTCCCCCGGGGTCGATGGAGAGGGCGCATGACGCAGCCGTTGGACGACTTTTTCGCCGACCTGCCCCCGCGGCTGGACGTACCCACCGTCGCGGAACTGCTGGGGGTCACCACCAAGGGCGTCTACCGGTGGATCCACACCGGCGTCATCCCCGCCTACAAACTGGGCTCCAGCTGGATCATCCTGCGCGACGAACTGCGCGACACCTTGGCCGCAGGCGCCAACGTCCGACTCCCACCCGGCGAGGCATCCGCCGAGGACTAACCCTCACCACCCTGACCGCGGCGCTGATCGCAGCGCTGACTGCCTGCACCACCACCACAGCCCCACCCCAACCGCTGACGGCCAGCGCGGCCGCGCAACAGTCCAGCGACCCCTACGCCGCCCCCAGCGGGGCTCCGACGTCCTGGGACGGCAACGGTGAGGTCGCCCCGGCCCCGACACCCTCGTCCGACCTCCACCGAGACCGAGCCATCGAGGTGGCGGAAGCAGCGATGCGCGCCTTCGCCCGACCCTCGGCACCGGCAGGCGAATGGTGGCGGGAGTTCAGCGCGTTCCTGACCCCGCAAGCCATCGCCGACTACACCGGCACCGACCCCGCCAACGTGCCCGCCCACCGGGTCACCGGCCCCGGCCGGGTGATCGGCACCGACAGCGACCTGCTGGCCCGCATCCAGGTCCCCACCGATGCCGGGTCCTACCTCGTCCTGCTGGTGCGCAGCCCCGAGTTCCCCGACTGGCGCGTGGACCGGCTGCTGCCACCCGAGCAGCGAGTCGGGGACTGAACCATGCCCGACATCCGCAGCGACGACGGCTGGGCGGTCGCGGCCGCCGTCATCGCCCCAGCGGTGCTGATGTCCATGCTGCTGGGCGGGCTGATCATGTTCACCGCCGTCGACGCCGCCGCCTGCGACCCCACCGGCGGCGCCAGTGACGCCGCCATCGCCGTCGACCCCGACAGCGTCCCCAACGGCCCCATCGCCGGCTACAGCGGCAAGCAGCTGGTCAACGCCGCCACCGTCATGCTCGCCATCAAGGACCTGGGCATGACCAAACGCGATCAACAGATCGCGGTCATGACCGCGATGGGTGAATCCAGCCTTCAGGTCCTCGACTACGGCGACGCCGCCGGCCCCGACTCCCGTGGCTTGTTCCAGCAACGTGACAACGGCGCCTGGGGCTCCTACGCCGACCGCATGGACCCCTACAAGTCCGCGCAGTCATTCGGCCGCGCACTCAAGCAGATCGGCAACCGCGACACCCTGCAACCGACGATCGCCGCCCACCAAGTGCAAAGCAACGCCGACCCCTACTACTACACGCCGTTCTGGAACCCAGCCGTCAAAGTCGTAGACGAGCTCGCCGGCATCCGCACCGCCGCCACACCAACCGCCACACCCGCCGGCAACGGCCGCAGCCACTACGACGTCGGCCCGGTCACCCCCGCAGTCCAGGCGCTGGCCAACACCCTCGGGCCCATGTTCGACATCAAAGACATCGGCGGCTGGCGCGCAGACGGTGGCGGCTACAACGACCACCCCTCAGGCCACGCCCTGGACCTGATGGTCTACGGCGACAAAGCCAAGGGCGACCGGATCGCGGAATACCTCAAGGCCAACGCCGACGCCTTCGGCGTCTCGTACCTCATCTGGTACCAGCGCATCTGGAACGCCCAATACCGCTCCGACGAAGGCTGGCGCGGCATGGAGGACCGCGGCTCCCCGACCGCCAACCACATGGACCACGTCCACGTCACCCTGCTCGACTCCGCAGACCCGGTGACCAACCCACCCGGCGCCGGCGCCACCGTCGTGTGCGCCGAAACCGGCGCAGTCGGTCCCGGCGGGTGGGCCAAACCCGTACGCGGGGAACTGGTCGACACCTACGGCTGGCGCATCCACCCCATCACCGGCGAACGCAAGTTCCACTACGGCACCGACCTCAACGGCGGCGGCTGCAACGGCCCCATCTTCGCCGCCGCATCCGGCACCGTCACCTACGCCGGAGCCTCCGGCGGGTACGGCAACCTCATCGAAATCGACCACGGCCAAGGGGTCCACACCCGCTACGGGCACATGTACAACGACGGCGTGCTGGTGCGCGCCGGAGACACCGTCACCGCCGGCCAGCAGATCGGAAAGATCGGCAGCAACGGCATGTCCACCGGCTGCCACCTGCACTTCGAAGTCACCGTCCACGGTGACTACACCGACCCCTACGTCTACCTCACCAAGCAACTCGGACGAGAACAGGAACAAGCCGCATGAGCATCATCGCCACCGCCCGACCCGACGGCACCGGCACCGTCACCCTGCCCAGCAGCGGAGAGCAGACCGTCACCGCCGACACCCTCGACGACGCCCGCGACGAACTGCTCGACCTCATCGCCACCGAAGCCGCCACCGTCGGTCATCCCCTGCGAGTCGAAGCCCACGACCCCGACGCGATCTACCACGTCGTCGTCCACCCAGACGGGCAGATCGAACCCGAACAGCCCCAAGCCGGCACCACCACCAGTCCACCCCAAGCATCGGGCGGGGACCGCAGCCCGTACGTCGTGCCCAGCCACCGCCGCCGCCGGATCATCGCCGGAATCGCCATCGCCGCCCTCGGCCTCGGCAGCCTCGGCGGCCTCGCCGTCGCCCTGTCCCGACCAGCCCCCGAACCAGTCACCGCCGCTGCCGACGCCGCCGCACCCCCAGCAGCACCGCAGCCCGAGCCACCGACACCCGCCAACAGTGGCGCGGTCTCCTGGCACGGCACCGCACTGCCGATCGACACCACCGCCGGCCCCACCACATGGACCGCCACCCGATCCAGCGGCTTCCAACACAGCGAACTCGGCGCCGCGCTCGCCGCAGTGCACATCTCCACCCACATGGACCCCTACACCGGCCCGGACGTCTTCACCCCCACCATTAACCAGCAGGTCATCGGCGACACCGACACCCTCCTGGACACCTACACCGCCGTCTACAACCAGGAAGCCAAGAAGCTGCACGTCACCGGCGGCAAGGCCCTCCCCGCGGCCACCGGCCGCTTCGTCAGCTGGACCATCCCGGACTACAACCCCGACGGCACGAACCCAGTGCACCTGCTCGTCGAAGCCCAGAACCAGCTCATCGAGTTCGTCGTGCCCGTGCGCTGGGTCGACGGCGACTGGAAAGCCGCCCCCGACATCGACGCATCCGGCGCCCACTTCCAGACCAGCCAAACCCCGACCAACAGCAACAGCAATACGCCGTTCAACACCAACACCCAAGGGAAATGAGGACGCATGAAGAAGACGACCCGAACTGACGACGACGCCGCCCCCGCCGGAGGCCACCGCGTCGCCCTCGCCGCCGCAGGCGTAGCCCTGGGCGGCGGAGTGCTGCTGCTCACCGGAGTCGGCGCCGCCAACGCCGACGACCAACCCGTCAAACACGAACAGCCCGGCCCCGGCGTCCAAGCCCGCGACCCCCAAGACGAAACCCCCGCAGCCGTCGTCGACGACCCCGCACCCGACCCCGAACCGCAACCCGACCCCGTCGTCGACCCGAAGCCGGAGCCGACGACCGACCCGAAGCCGGAGCCGACGACCGACCCGAAGCCGGAGCCGACGACCGACCCGAAGCCGGAGCCGACGACCGA
>WBZL01000479.1_pt1 | contig 23883 bp, 20 predicted proteins | sample 5204291 | NCBI WGS metagenome assembly WBZL01 (sample SAMN12344345, study PRJNA552823) | activated sludge metagenome | biome: Activated sludge suspended growth; feature: Nitrification reactor; material: Wastewater; isolation source: activated sludge from nitrification reactor of wastewater...
GCGGAATTGCGCACGCTGGACGGCCGTCTGCTGGGACCCATTACGTTGCCATCAATTGGCTCCGCAGCCGGATTCGGCGGCAAGGGAGGCGATCCGGAAACCTTCTTCACCTTCTCCAGCTATGCCGTCCCTCCCACTGTCTACCGGTTCGACACAGACACCGGCAAGACTGAGCTTTTTGCAAAGCCGGACGTGGCGTTCAATCCGGCAGACTTCTTAACGGAGCAACGGTTCTACACCTCGAAGGACGGCACAAGAATTCCCATGTTTCTTGTCCGGCGGAAAGACAGCCTCGGTGGAGGGCCGCGACCCACGCTGTTATATGGATATGGCGGTTTCAACATTGCCGTCGCCCCCTCCTTTGACGCGCCCAAACTTGCCTGGCTTGAGCAGGGAGGCGTGCTTGCAGTTGCCAACCTGCGCGGCGGAGGTGAGTATGGCGCAAGCTGGCACAATGCCGGGCGACTTCAGGCAAAGCAGAATGTCTTTGATGATTTCATTGCAGCCGGTGAATATCTGATCGATCAGGGGATCACCTCGAAGGACAAGCTGGCTATCGAGGGCCGATCAAATGGCGGCCTGCTGGTTGGCGCTGTCGTCAATCAGCGACCGGATCTGTTTGCGGCCGCCCTGCCCGCCGTGGGCGTGATGGATATGCTGCGCTTTCATCAGTTTACGTCCGGGCGTTTCTGGATCGATGATTATGGCGATCCTGCAAAGGAAAACGATTTCAAGGTCTTGCGCAGCTATTCACCCTACCACAATGTGACCGGCGGGCGCGATTATCCGGCAATTCTTGCAACCACAGCAGACACCGATGACCGGGTGATCCCGGGGCACAGCTTCAAATATGTTGCTGCGCTGCAGGCCGCCGATATCGGCACCAAGCCCCATCTCATCAGGATAGAAACGCGCGCCGGGCACGGTCGGGGCAAGCCTACGGACAAGACCATTGCGGAATCAGCCGACATGTATGCGTTTGTCGCGAGATGGACGGGCCTTTCGATCAAGACGCCCTGAACACAGGCTGTTGAACCGGTTCATCGGGCAGACAGAGCCAATCCTGTAACCCACGAGTCGGCAGCCGTTGGAGCCGGCTGTTCAGAGGGCAGGGTTTCGAAATGATCATACAGCGAAAATTGTCCGCCGGCCTTGTTGCGCTGGCATTGCTGACGAACGCAAGCACGCCGGCATTCTCGCGCGACCATGGCTACCGGTATGGCAGAGGCCATCATGGCTGGCGCCATCACCATGACCGCCTGGACGGTGGAGACATTGTGGCCGGCGTGGCCCTGATTGCGATACTTGCGGCTGTGCTTTCGGCATCGGGCAAGAACAAGCATGACACAAAGGCGGTAGACAGCCAGATCGACAGCGAAGATGAGGCTGTGGATGCCTGCGCCGAGGCCGCAGAAAAGAGGCTTGGCAATGACGCGAGGGTTCAAGACATTTCGGATGTCAAACGCACCAGTGACGGATGGCTCGTCGCAGGCACAGTAACGCAGCGCGACGACTGGGACAGCGATGCGACTGCCGGCAACGACCAGTTCACATGCACCGTCCGTTTCGGGATCGTCCAGGACGTCACGCTGGAAAACGGGTCCGTCGCCTTGAATTGATCGAAGCCGCGCATCAGTTTGTGGCCGCGCCGTTTCGAGAGCGATCTTGACCCCACGCCCTGCTTCGTCACTATGCCGATCAAACAACAAGGCAAGGCAGAGGAACCATGACTTTCACCATTGACCGCCGCGCACTCTTGACGACCGGAGCGTTTGGCCTTGGTGGCCTGATCCTTCCCGGCGGATCACTCGCCGCTCAAGCCCTGCTGGGAGCCAAAGGATTTACCCACGGCGTGGCAAGCGGAGAGCCCGATTCGGATTCCATATTGCTGTGGACTCGTTTCGTCAGCGCAACAGGTTCGCCGTCCAAGGTCAGGGCCGAAATCTCCCAGAACCGGGATTTCAGCAAGCTTGCAGGCGGAGGAGAAATGGTCACCGGGGCATGGCGTGACCATACCGCAAAGATCACCATAGGCGGGCTCGCGCCCGGCATGGCTTACTATTACCGGTTCATCGGTCCCGATGGGTCGATTTCGCCGATCGGACGGACGAGAACTCTTCCACAAGGCAGGATTGGGCAGTTCAACATTGCGGTCTTTTCCTGCGCCAATCTCGGTTTTGGGCTTTTCAACGCCTATGCCCATGCAGCGCGCCGCGATGACATCGACCTTGTCCTTCACCTCGGGGACTATCTCTATGAATATGCGCGCGGCGGCTATGATGGTGGCACCGAACTTGCGCGGCGGATCCTCCCGGAAACAGAGATCTACAATCTTGCCGATTATCGGGCACGATACGCAAGTTATCGGAGCGATCCCGGCCTGCAGGCTCTGCATGCCGCCTTCCCCATGATTGCTTCAACCGATGACCATGAAGGGGCAAACGACTCCTGGGAAGGTGGTGCGGAAAACCATCAGCCGGACGAAGGCGAATGGACCAATCGCAAGAACGCCGCCATGCAGGTATGGCGCGAATGGATGCCTGTCAGCGAACAGCCCTGGAAAAGCTATGACATTGGCGAGCTTGCGACCTACTTCCGGACGGACACCCGGATGGTGGCCAGATCCCGGCCTGCCAGTTATGGGACCATCTTGCGCAGCGGCGACCCGGCAGCTGCGCTTGTCGCTTTCCGTGATGGGGCCTGGCAAGACCCGGCCGCGACCATGATGGGGACCGAACAGGAAAACTGGTTATATCATGGTTTTCGTGCGGCGAGCCGACAGAAAAAGACGTGGCAGCTTCTCGGCGTTGGAACCAACATGGGCTACAATTCAACGCCAGTTGATGCGCTGGACTGGCTCGATCCGAAAGCGGATGGCCGAGCCATTTCCTATTTCAAGGCTGGGATTGCGGCGGCCAGGGCCGGGCTGCCGTACAATTTGGACAATTGGGGAGGTTATCCCAAGGCAAAGTCGCGCCTGCTCTCTGCGGCGCAGGCCACAGATGCCAATCTGATCGCGGTCACAGGTGACAGCCACAACGCTTGGGCTTTTGACCTGATCGAGGACAAGCGCGCTGCCGGTGTCGAATTCGGCGGCCACAGCGTCACATCTCCGGGCATCGAATCCGTCACCCGGGCAGAAGATCGGGACAAGGTGGCCAAGGCACTGGTCGCAAGCAGCACGGAACTCCGTTGGACGGACACATCCAACAGGGGGTACATGCACATTTCCCTTTCCCCTGCGGCTGCGACTTGCGAATGGATCTTCATGGAAACCGTTCGAACGGACTCACTACAAACGAAAGCGAGCCACCGTATGAAGGTGCGGCCCGGCAGGAAGATGCTCGAACCGGCATGAAGCTTCTTCTGGCGCTGGCAGCTGCCGTTCTGGCCCTCCCCACTCCGGCCGCTGCCGGAACGACCTATGTGGAGGCCGGACACTTGCTGGATGTCGAATCCGGGAAGATTTTGCGTGGACAATGCATTACGATCACCGATGAACGAGTGAGTGCCGTCGGCCGCTGTGCCCGGCCGCCGCGCGGAGCGAAAATTGTCGACTGGCGCGCCTACACCATCCTTCCCGGCCTGATTGATCTCCACACCCATGTGGCCGCTGTCGGGCAGACGGCGGATGTGGCGGAACCGATCCGAACGGGTCCCGCCGACACAGCCTTCATTGGGGCAAAGAACGCGCACGAGACACTGCTGGCAGGCTTCACGACTGTTCGCGATGTCGGGACATTCAGGGTGTTTTCGGACGTCAAGCTCCGCGACGCCATTGCGAAAGGGTTGGTCCCGGGGCCTCGCATGCTTGTGGCGGGGGCCTATATTACGGTTCCGGGCGGAGGCGGAGAGATCAATGGCCTTGCTCCCGGCAGTGTCCCCCCCGAAATGCGCTATGGCGTGGTCGCAAATGCTGCCGAGGCTGCAAGAGCAGCCGAAGGGCTATTCGCCGGGGGTGCTGATTTTCTGAAGCTGATCGCAACCGGCGCAGTCCTTGCGATTGGCACGGAGCCAGGACAAAGCGAGCTAAGCGAAGAGGAGATGCGTGCCGCCATAAAGGTGGCAGCGGCGCACAATAGCTATGCAACGGCCCATGCGCACGGGGCAGCAGGCATCAAGGCCGCAATCAAGGCAGGCGCACGTTCGATCGAACATGCGAGCCTGATCGATGATGAAGCGCTGATGATGGCCCGAGATGCCGGCGTATGGCTGGTCATGGACATTTTCAATGGCGATTACATTGAAGAGGTCGGGACCCGTGAAGGCTGGCCCGCGGAATATCTCCGCAAGAACCGCGAAACGACCGATATCCAGCGTGAGGGTTTCTCCAAAGCTGTGCGGCTGGGCGTCAAAATCGGATTCGGGACAGACAGCGGCGTATACCCCCACGGGCTGAACGCGCGCCAGTTCGCCTATATGGTCCGGTATGGAATGACCCCATTGTCGGCCATCCGTTCAGCCACGGTTGACGCTGCACGGCTTATGATGCGCGAAAAGGACATCGGGTCGATCAGCCCCGGCCATTTTGGCGATCTGATTGCCGTCGAGGGGAATCCCCTTCAGGACATTCGGACTCTGGAATCAGTCAAAGGCGTCATCAAGGGCGGCATTCAGATCAAGTAGGATGCTGCCGCCGCCGGCTCAGGAGTACACGAACTCCGCGCCATCCAGATCCACTTTCGGCAGATCGTCCTTGTCGCTCCAATAATCCTGATTGTGCTGCCATTCCATCTTGTCGCCGCGCTTTGGCATCAAGTGAAGGCCACGTTGGAGGTAGCCGGGATTGAAATTGTCGGCATCGATCCAGGGCAGAAGTGGCATATTGTGGTCTTCAGGCCGCAACTTCACTTCGACGCGACTGGCGCCCTTGTCATCCATATGCTTCAGCAGCCGGCACACAAGGTCTCCAAGCAGGTCAACCCGCAAGGTCCAGCTGGCCCGGAAATAGCCAAACACCCACACCATGTTCGGCACCCCGGTGAACATCATGCCGCGATAGGTCACCGTGCTCGACCAGTCGACAGGCTGATCATCGATTTCAAAAGGAATATCGCCGAGCACCGACAAGTTAAACCCGGTGGCCGTTATCACGATATCAGCCTCTAGTTCGCGGCCCGACTTCAACAGGATGCCCTTCTCCGTAAACCGCTCAATGTGATCGGTCACCGCTGCGACCTTGCCTTCTGCGATCTTTCGGAAAAGATCTCCATCCGGGAGAAAGGCAACCCGCTGTTGCCATGGGCGGTAGCTCGGCGTGAAATGCGGAGACAGGTCGAAGTCCGGGCCCAGATATTCGCGGGCGGCTGCAAAAAGTTCCTCGCGGACCGCTTCGGGCTCAGTCCGGCAACGCCTGATGATCGTTTCCATATCGAAATTGATCTGCTGCCGGACGACACGATGGATTGTCGGCTCGTCTATGCCGATTTCGCGCAGGCGATCCGCCAGTTCGTTGGCGTTGGCGCTCGGCATGAAGTATGTCGGGGACCTCTGGAGCAGCGTCAACGAACCGCACTCGTCCGCGATGGCCGGCACAACAGTAGCGGCCGTCGCACCAGAGCCAATCAGGACAACCCGTTTGCCCTTAAGATTGATGTTGGCAGGCCAGGTCTGGGGATGCACGATTTGACCCTTAAAGTCCTGCATGCCAGGCCATTCCGGCGTGTAGGGCGTATCGTGGTTGTAATAACCCTGACACATCCAGAGAAAGTTGCACGTGAAGAAATGCGTCTTGCCATCGGCCTTACTGATGGCTTCGACGGTCCAGAGGTTGTCCGCACTGGACCAGCGACAATGCGTGATCGTATGACCATAGCGGATGTGATCAGACAGGCCATTTTCCTCGATCACTTCGCCCATATATTTCAGGATTTCGTCTGCGGTGGCGATTGGAGCGCCAATCCAAGGCTTGAACCGATATCCGAACGTATAGAGATCGCTGTCGGAGCGAACACCGGGATAGGTGTGCGTAACCCACGTTCCGCCAAAGCTGTCCTTGGTTTCAAGGATAACAAAACTTTTTTCGGGCATCTGGTCAGTCAAGTGATAGGCCGCGCCGATTCCGGATATCCCCGCGCCAACGATCAGCACGTCAAAATGCGTCTGCCCCGCGTCGGTCCGCTCTGCGGTCATTGTGCTGGTCTGCGCCACGATAGACTCCTTCTCCACATAGTGTCGTGCATGTTCGCCGCCATCAGACACCAATACCTTGATCCAGGTCAATCGCACTTGGCAAGACAATGCTGCTGTCATGCAGTGTTACAACGGTTTTCCTTGCAAATCGGGTGCGCTTGAGAAAAACCAACTGTCAAAATTTTCCGAGTCGGAGAGGGCTGGGAAGGGACGCAGGACATTTGCCGCAAAGGCATGACTCGTCGAGACATTCTGGCAATCGCAGGACACAAGACATGACTACAGATCCCGTTGTAATCGCATCCTATGCACGCACGCCCATGGGTGGCATGCAAGGCGTTCTTTCCGGCGTTTCCGCGACCCAGCTGGGTGCAACCGCCATCAAGGCCGCTGTAGAGCGCGCCGGCGTAAAGCCCGAGGCCGTCGATCAGGTGATCATGGGCTGCGTACTGCCCGGTGCATTGGGACAGGCCCCTGCCCGTCAGGCGACCCTGGGCGCGGGGCTCCCCATTTCGGTCGGCGCAACCACCATCAACAAGGTGTGCGGATCGGGCATGAAAGCGGCGATGATGGCCGCAGAAGCCATCATCGCCGGCACATCCGACATTATCGTGGCGGGCGGCATGGAAAGCATGACGAACGCGCCCTACCTTTTGACCAAGCATCGCTCCGGCGCGCGCCTTGGCCATGATTCCCTGAAGGACTCCATGTTTCTCGACGGGTTGGAGGACGCGTATGAACCCGGCCGCGCCATGGGGTCCTTTGCAGAGGAGACCTGCACAGAATACCAGTTCACGCGTGAAGCCCAGGACGAATATGCGCTGCGTTCGCTGAGCCGGGCAAATGAAGCCATCGCATCCGGCGCATTCGACCGCGAAATTGTTCCCGTGGAAGTGGTAGGGCGCAAGGGATCGGAGACGGTGACTGTTGATGAACAGCCCGGCAAGGCCAATCCCGACAAGATTCCGTCCCTCAAGCCTGCGTTTGCCAAGGACGGCACAATTACGGCAGCCAATGCATCCTCGATTTCGGATGGGGCAGCAGCGCTTGTCGTAACGAGAGAAAGTGTTGCAGCGGCTCAGGGACTGAATGTAGCCGCAAAAGTCATTGCTTGGGCCACCCACAGCCAGGAGCCTGCCAAGTTCACCTCGGCCCCGGTTCCAGCCATTCGCCGGGTCATGGAAAAGGCCGGCTGGACCGTCGCTGATGTTGACCTCTTCGAAATCAACGAAGCCTTCGCCATGGTTCCGATGATCGCGATGAAGGAGCTCGGGATTCCCGCAGACAAGCTGAACGTCAACGGCGGCGGGACAGCCCTCGGCCACCCGATCGGCGCGTCTGGCGCGCGCATCATTGCGACCCTCATTGCAGCCTTGCAGAACCGCGGGCTCAAGCGGGGTGTGGCCTCTCTCTGCATTGGCGGAGGAGAAGGCACCGCAATCGCAGTCGAGGTTGCATAAAAATTTCGTCAGCCTGCATCCAAATTACCAACTCCAGCAGTATTTGTTGTTGCGGTAACGCGCGTTTTGGAGTCAGGTTCGATGTTTTTCTGCAACTCCTGGCCCGCAAGGGCCCGGAACCGAAGTGCGTTCAATGGGAGTGGGAAGGTCGTCACGTCAGTCGGCGGCCTGAGTCAGGACTCAGGGTTCCGGCGCGGCATCGCTTCGCGCGGGCACCGCGCATGAATGCGAAGTCTTCAGGCGGCACGGTGCTGGGTTCGGGAGGGCTTGCATCCCGGCCGGCCCAGACGAATGGGTCGGCCCTGGAGCTGGAGGCCTTGCTTTACAGGATCGGTCAAGGAGACCGCCGCGCGTTTCACAATCTGTATGACCGGGTGGCTGGACGGATGTTTGCGTCTGCCCAGCGGATTCTTGGTGACGGGAGTTTGGCCGAGGATGCCGTTCAGGAAGCATGCGTCAGGATCTGGCGGAGTGCAGGAAAATTTGATCCCGCCCGCGGAGTTGCGCTGGCGTGGGTCGGCAAAATCCTGCGGAATGCCGCGCTGGATCGCTTGCCCAAACAGCGCGAGGCCGGCCGTATCGAAGATTTCGAGATCGCTGTCATGCCAGTTGAACCGCCCAGCGCACGCATGGGCGAATGCCTCAGGAAATTGCCCGGACAGCAAGGAAGGGCCATGGTCCTCATGTATGTCCATGGTATGACACATTCAGAACTGGCGGACTATTTCGGGGCGCCGCTGGGGACGGTAAAATCATGGATCAAACGGGGCCTCGCCACTTTGAGGGTTTGCATGGGGGTGCACAATGAAGATCAGAATTGAGGAATATGTGCTCGGCACATTGACCCCGGAGGAACGCGCGGAAGTGGAGCAGGCGCGACGCTATGATCCGACGCTTGATCAGGCCATCAGGGATATGGAAGACGCTCTTGCTCCAATGTCCCTTGCTGCCGGTTCCGTGGCGCCTCCAGCCAGCCTATGGAGCAGGATCGAAGCCGCGATTGGATCGGAAGATGCCGCGCTGAGTGGCAGAACCGTGGTGGAACTTGGCGAAGGCGACTGGATGGCGATTGCCCCGGGGATAGATGCCAAGCCGATGTGGAATGATCGCACAACGCTGCTTCGCTGTGCAGCCGGATCCATCCTGCCAGACCATGTTCATGAAGGTGATGAGCATTTGCTCGTCCTTTCAGGTGACCTTGTCATTGGAGGCAGGACCTTCAACAGCGGCGACTATATCCGATCGCAGCCCGGCATGGATCGCTTCATGCACATGACCCGGACTGGCTGCCTGATCCTGACCCAGATCGGACAATAATTTTCGGGCCATTGCATCCATTCGCCTTCCCGTATCGGTAATCCCATTAGCCGCGCCACTGACCCCCTTGCGCGGGCTTTTAGGGAGATAGTTTAATGATACAGGATTCGAATACCTCGCGGCGCTCCTTGTTCCGCGCAGCAGGCGCAGGCGTGCTGTCTGCGGCAGCCGTGGGCCTGCTCGGCAACAATTCCGCCATGGCGGCCATGAAGGGCAAGGGCGGCGCACGCTCTGGCGACGTGGACATCTTGAACGTGGCGCTCGGCCTTGAGCACGAAGCAATCAATGCGTACCAGATCGGTGCGGAAAGCGGCCTTCTCGACAAGGCGACGCTTGGCGTTGCTGTTGGCTTCCAGAGCGATCACAAGTTTCACCGCGATGCCCTGGTTGCGACCATCAAGAAGCTTGGCGGCAAGGCTGTCGCAGAAAAGTCGCGTGACGAATATGTGAGCGGCCTCAACGTTGCGTCGATCAAGAGCGCGACGGACATTGTCAAGCTGGCCCAGCGCCTCGAGCTTGGCGCTGTGAACGCCTATCTGGGCGTGATCCCGTCATTCACGGACAAGGCCCTTGCCCAGGTCTCGGGCAAGCTCGCTGCTGACGAAGTGCTTCACTACACGGCGCTTACATCGGCGCTTGGTGAGCAGCTTCCGGTTGGCATCAACGGATTCCCGTTCGGCTAAGCAGCCGATTGGACTGCAGCCAGTCGCGCCCCGTCCCTGTCGTGACGCGGCTGGCTGCTTTTCATGATCAAGAGGTTGGCGATGAAAACTACAATCCGCTCCTTTGTGCTTGGATTCCTGCTTGGCACGCTCGGATTCTTCGCTTTCGATGCCTCCCAGGCCGCTGTTGCCGGTGATGCAGGCCGTGGCGCCAAACTCTACGAACAGAAATGCACAGGGTGTCACTCGATCGACGCCAACAGGATTGGTCCGTCCCATCGTGGCGTTTTCGGGCGCAAGGCGGGATCTGCCCCCGGATTCGCCTATTCCCCCGGCCTCAAGAAGTCGAAAGTCATTTGGGGCGACAAGACACTCGATGTCTGGCTCACCAACCCGCAGGGCTTCATCCCGGGAGCGAGAATGGGCTTTCGCATGAGCGATCCTGCCCAACGGGCTGATGTGATCGCCTTTCTAAAGACACAGACTGCCAAAAAGAAATAGCACGCCGCAACCGTGTGATCCTGAGGGATCGCGCCAAAGCCTCTTCAGACCTGCCGACAAGTCGCGCTGGCGGACTAGCTGCGAACCCCTTCCAGGAAACCGAACACGTTCCGCGCCTATTGCGCCCTCGCGCGCTATAGAGCTCCGTGGCAGTGTTTGTACTTGTTGCCCGATCCACATGGGCATGGCGCATTGCGGCTGACTTGCCCAACCCAATCCGCAGGATCATCTCCCAATTCCGTGTCCATATCGGGCTGCACGATCTGCAGCGGAGGCAAACGCGTGGTCACAAGCCCGAGGCTTGCAGCATCGCGGTCAGCACTGTCATCTTCCCCAGTCAGCGGATCGATATGGGTGGTGATGAAATCCGGTAGCTCCGGAAGCTCCGGCGGGGTCATGCGAAACTGAGCGTAGGCAAGGACTTTCGTCACGTCTTCACGAATCGCTGCCAGCATTCGTTCGAACATGGCAAAAGCTTCTCGCTTATACTCATTGATCGGTGTCTTCTGTGCATAAGCGCGCAGATGAATAACCTGCCGAAGCGCATCAAGCGTTGAGAGATGCTCTTTCCAGTGATGATCAAGAGACTGGAGAAGAACGCTTTTTTCAATCTGTTCCCAAACGCCCTCTTCCAGATCGCTGCGCTTTGCAGCAATGGCGGCATCCGCGGCGTCCCGGATCCGATCTTCTATCGTTTCGGCCTCAATGCCGTTTTCCGCTGCCCATTCAGCGATCGGCAATTCGACACCGAGCACGTCACGCACCCTGCTCGTCAGCCCGGCAATATCCCATTGCTCAGGGTAAGAATTTGGCGGGCACGCCTCACCGACCAAGCCATTGACCGTTTCTGCCCTCATGTCGACCACAACATCATCGACAGTATCCGCATCCATGATGTCGCCGCGCTGTTCGTAGATGACCTTGCGCTGGTCATTCATCACGTCATCATATTCAACGACCTGCTTGCGGATATCGTAGTTGCGCGCTTCGACCTTCTTTTGGGCTGTTTCAATCGCCTTGGACAACCATTTCGAGCCGATTGCTTCGCCGTCTTCAAGATTGCTGTTCATCATCTTGGCGAAAAGCGTATCCGGCCCGAAAATGCGCAGCAGATCATCATCCAGACTGAGGTAGAAGCGAGACAGGCCAGGATCACCCTGCCGGCCTGATCGCCCGCGCAGCTGATTGTCAATGCGCCGACTTTCATGGCGTTCCGTTGCCAGTACGAAAAGGCCACCCGCTTCCAGAACCTTTTCCTTTTCCACCGCGACTTCGGATCTGATCCGTTCGATTTCAGCGTCACGGCGGGGGCCATCTTCCAGTTCGGCGAGCTCATCCTCGACCCGGAATTCCACATTGCCGCCCAACTGGATGTCCGTTCCGCGTCCGGCCATATTGGTTGCAATCGTCACAGCGCCCAGCCGTCCGGCCTGGGCAACGATATGGGCCTCGCGCTCATGGAAACGCGCATTCAGGACATTATGTGTCACGCCCTCTTTCTGAAGATACTCCGACAGCAGCTCCGATTTCTCGATTGAAACCGTGCCAACAAGAACAGGCTGACCGCTACGGGATTTTTCGGCGATAGCCTTGGCAATGGCCTTGAACTTGTCAGTGGTATTCTTGAAGAACTGGTCATCCTCGTCGATCCTGCGGACCGGAACATTGGTCGGGATCGAAACCACGTTCATCTTGTAAATGTCAAAAAATTCCGCCGCCTCGGTCGCAGCCGTACCAGTCATCCCGGCCAGCTTGGGATACATCCGGAAATAATTCTGGAAGGTGATCGAAGCGAGAGTCTGATTTTCGGGTTCGATCGTTGCCCCTTCCTTGGCCTCTACAGCCTGGTGGAGACCATCGGACCAGCGGCGACCATCCATCATTCGTCCGGTAAATTCATCAATGATGACGACCTTTCCATCCTTCACGATGTAGTCAGTATCCCGTTTGAAGATCACATTTGCGCGCAGCGCCTGATTCAGGTGGTGGACAACCTGCGTGTTTTCGAAATCGTAAAGATTGCCGCCTTCAAGCAATCCGGCCGATTCAAGCATGCGCTCCACCTTTTCGGTACCGTCTTCGGTCAGCACGATCGAACGCTGCTTTTCGTCGACTTCATAGTCGTCGGGCGAAAGCTGCTTCACGACGGCATCAACATTCTTGTAAAGTTCCGACTTGTCGTCTGTCGGACCGGAAATGATAAGCGGGGTACGCGCTTCGTCGATCAGGATGGAGTCGACTTCGTCAACGATCGCGAAATTGAAGGGACGGTGCGACATCTGCGCCCGTTCATATTTCATGTTGTCGCGCAGGTAATCAAACCCGAACTCGTTGTTCGTGCCATATGTGATGTCACAGGAATAGGCAGCCCGCCGTTCCGAGTCGCTGAGATTGGGAACAATGATGCCAACCGTCAGACCCAGGAACTTGTATACCTGCCCCATCCATTCCGCGTCACGGCGGGCAAGATAATCATTGACCGTTACGACATGGACGCCAAGCCCGGGAAGGGCATTCAGGTAGACAGCCAGTGTGGCAACAAGGGTCTTGCCCTCACCCGTTCGCATTTCGGCAATTTCGCCCCGATGAAGGACAATGCCGCCAATCATCTGGACGTCGTAGTGCCTCTGGCCGAGCACCCTTTTTGCGGCTTCGCGCACGGTGGCGAAGGCTTCAGGCAGAAGGTCGTCAAGCTCGGTGCCAGTTGCAAGGCGTTCGCGAAAGATGACGGTCTGGTTCGCCAGCTCCGCGTCCGTCAACGCGGAAATCGTCGGTTCGAAGCCGCTGATCCGGTCTACAATCTTGCCTAGAGACTTGACGTACCGATCGTTGGAAGATCCGAATATGGCCTTTGCAATGCCACCTAGCATACTGAATTCCTGTTCAAAATGTATAGCAGAGGGCCAAACGCCCCAAAAAGGCCGCAGCTTGAGCGGCGGAATGCGAAACGCTGCCCGTTCAGGCAGGCAAAACGTGTCCTAGATCAGCCGCTTCGCGAAGATCCTGAAAATCGCAAGACTTGGAAGTGTGGAGATACGCGCCAAACCGCTAAATCCGTGCCATTCGGACGCAAAGGGCGAATGCACCAAGGTGTCACGAAACCGTGCAGGGGCCAGATTCCGGGCAGTCCTCTGCGCTGTGACCCTGAAAACCTGTGCGACGCTGTGCTGCGCAGAAGGCGAAGGCAATCTTTGCCCGCCATTCATCGCGCCGGTAAGCCCGGCCAGCAACGCGGAAAAGATGATCAGAAGGTTCAAGTCAGACCCCAAACATGCACTTCTTCCCCACATAGGGTGGCAAGTGCGATTGTGCTAGTGCAAAGCGGCACTTCGCTTGACCCGCTATTCCCAGACAGGGATCACTTGCCGGGACTTCTGACGGCGGCCGAAGCGATCCTTTGCGGGCTCAAACGTCTTGTTCAGAGCCAGGGCCGTGCACATTTTAACGTCCCAAAGCCTGTCACCGCTCGATTTTACCACTTCGCACGATTCTACCCGCCCGTCCTTCGCAATCTCGACCAAAAGCTCGCCATGCCGTGCAGCCGCATCGCGCTGTTGAACCGCAGCAGGCAGCTTCCAACTGATTTTTTGAGTGCGCCACTCCTCCACTGCTTGTCCTTGACCGTTTCTTGCCGGGTCGAAATGAAATCGCTGCTCAACGATTTCACACGTCTTCTGGTCTAGAACCTCTGCTCCGCTGGATTGTGCAACCTTGCAGCTCGTCACTCTGCCATCAGGGCCAATTCGAAAGGCTGCCACAACCACACCTTCCTGGCGCAGGGCCAATGCAGATGGAGGATAGTCATCTGCTGAAATCCGGCTTTCGGGGAGCAGGAGCGTCGCACGGTGGGACACGGGATCGGCGGCCAAGGCCGAGCCTGTCAAAACCATGCCCGCGACAGGCGGGATGAAGAACTTCCGCATATCTGGCCTCCTCAAGACTGGACTGTTCCACGGCGAAGCAGCCCACAACATTGAACATCGCTCGTCCTGAGTCTAGAGCCGCAAGCATGTCTTCCTCTGCAGTCTCGCCGCTTGCTCGCCCATTTCCGAACATTCCGGAAATTCAGGGCGTTGTGCGCCGCATTGCGCGCGCCCACTACAAGTCCTGGGATCGCTGCGACCTGACCCTCATGACCTTTGATGAAGGAACAAGTGTTGCGGGCGTGCTGACCCAAAGCAAGTGTCCCTCAAGCGAAGTTGACTGGTGCCGCGAGCATTTGCCCCAGGGCCATGCAAGGGCTTTGGTTGTAAGCGCTGGAAATGCCAATGCTTTCACGGGCAGGCGCGGGCGCGCTGCAGTTGAAGCGGTCACGGCACGAGTGGCGGAACGGCTCAAATGCCCAATCGAAGCCGTTTTTGTTTCAGCGACAGGTGTGATCGGCGTTCCGCTCCCCATCGACAAGGCTGAAGCCGGGCTGGACGCCGCATTTCAGGCCCAGCCTTGTTCCTGGGAAGAGGCAGCCGCAACCATCATGACGACGGACACCTTCCCGAAAGGGGCTGTCACGACTGCTGTCATCGGGGCAAGGACTGTCACACTGGCAGGCATCATCAAAGGGAGCGGGATGATTGCTCCCGACATGGCGACGATGTTGGGCTATATTGTGACTGACGCTGCCGTCACGCCTGACTTCCTGCAAGCACTGTTGAGCGCGGCAAACCGGGAGACGTTTTCCTGCATCACTGTAGACAGCGATACGTCGACGTCTGACACAGTTCTGGCTTTCGCAACAGGCAAGGCCGGAAATCAGCCACTGAGCAACCTGAACGATGAAGGCGCGTATGCGTTTCAGGCTGCATTGATCGATCTTTGCCGGCAACTGGCGCTCCTCGTGGTGCGAGATGGAGAAGGCGCCCAAAAGTTGATCGGCATCACTGTCGAAGGCGCCGTGGACGATGACAGCGCTCGCCGGATCGCGCTGAGCATTGCAAACTCTCCTTTGGTGAAGACAGCCATAGCTGGCGAAGATGCAAATTGGGGACGCGTCGTGATGGCTGTCGGCAAGGCAGGCGAACCGGCCGACCGTGACAGGTTGGCCATTCGGTTCGGCAATACGCAGGTGGCACGAGATGGGCTGCCGCTCGACGACTATGATGAGGCGCCGGTCGCCATGCATCTAAAGGGCAGCGAAATCAGCATAGGCGTGGAGCTTGGCCTGGGTGACGGACGGGCGACTGTGTGGACCTGTGATCTGACGCACGGATATATTTCCATCAACGCGGACTATCGCAGTTGAGCCTCAGGGCTCTCGTCGACCCTGTCTCTGCGCTGATGCGCACAGTCGCCGCAGAGATTGTCATGCCCCGTTTCCGGCAACTGTCTGCGACTGATATCGAAGAAAAATCCCCTGGTGATCCCGTGACAGTCGCAGATCGCGAAAGCGAATTTCGGCTTGCAGAGGGATTGACGCGGCTCCTGCCCGATGCCGGCATTCTGGGGGAGGAAGCGGCGTCGCAAGACCCGGAGCTAATGGAGAATATCGGTCATGGGCTTCTCTGGATCATCGACCCCATAGACGGCACAGCCAATTTTGCAGCGGGCACCGGCCCTTTCGCAATCATGATTGCGTTGGCGAACGAGGGCATGACCGAGGCCGGTTGGCTTTTGGACCCGCTGAACGGCCGCCTTTGCCATGCCTTGCGTGGCGCCGGCGCCTTTGCTGATGGTGAACGAATTTGGGCAAAAGGCAGCGGGGCGGAGATACCGATTGCATCACTGGCAACACGGTTCATGCGTCCTGAAGATGCCCGCGCGCTGCTCAGCCGAACGGAAGGATTGCTGACGCCGACGGACATTCCAAGGTGCGCCGGAGAGCAATATCCGCGCATTGCCCTGGGACAAGACGACATGTCCGTTTTTCATCACGCACTTCCCTGGGATCACGCGCCCGGGGTCCTTTTCCTCGAGGAAGCGGGAGGTCGGGTCGCGGGGGCAGACGGGATGCCCTATCGCTTTGCGGCGGGTGAGCAAACCATCCTTGGAGCGGCCTCGCCTGCGCTTTGGGATACGGGGGCAAGAATCCTGTTTGCGTGACCCGAACCTTGACAAAAGCTGACTCACCCGTTCCTTTAACATTCAAGATTGGTTATCTAGAGCGCGAGTGTCGGGGTCATGAACGATGGGAGTATCGACATGAAAAAGCTTATCTTTCTTGCTATTGTGGCCTCCAGTCTTGTGCCATCCCTTGCGCAGGCAGGCACAACTCGTGGTGAACTTGCGCGCGACAGGCATGATATTCGCGATGAACGCCGTGACCTGAACAAGGCCTATCGCCATGGCGACAGAAGCGACGTCCGGGACGCGCGCGAAGACCTTCGCGAAGCCAAACAGGAATATCGTGAAGATTGGCGCGACTATCGGAAAACGCATTCCCACATTTACCGCCGTGGGAGCTGGCATGCGCCGTTTCGATACGAGCGTGTCGTGATCGGGCGCAGGCTACCCCCGGCCTTTTACGGTCGTCCCTATATCATTGCCAATCCGGGCTATTATCGGCTGCCACCGGCCTATGGAACGCAGCGCTGGGTCCGCCACTATGATGATGTGCTGCTGATCGATATTCGCACGGGAATCGTGCGTAGTGTGATCCGCGACTTCTATTGGTAAGCCAGCCTCGGCCGCAGTGACGATCATGCCCCCTGGAGGCGATTTCGCCTCAAGGGGGCTTTTATCGACACGCGTTGTGCGTTGATCGAACATTTTTGTTTTTGCGTCGGCAGGCTGTAGTGCAACAGCCAACCCAAACTTTTTATTCCGGAGATTTGCCTGATGTCACTTCGCTTTGCCGCTGTCCTGCTCGCGAGCCTGTCGCCGCTTGCCATTGCCACGCCAGTTCTTGCTGCGGCCGAACAGAACCAAGCTGCTGATGCACGCCTGAAACAGCTCTTTACGGACAGTGATGAGGCAAACCTCAAGCGCAACCCGATCAGCGCACTTTTTCGCGGAGACCTGCGGTACGCGGATCGCTTGGGCGACTATATCACTGACGACTATTTTGCTGCTGAACGCAAGGCTGCCGAACAGGATCTTGCGCAGCTCGCAGCGATTGACCGGGCTGCCCTCAACCCCACCGACCAGATCGCCTATGATGTTTTCAAGTGGCAGTCGGAAACCAACCTGCGCGGACTGCAGCCCGACATCCTTGGGCTCGTGGCTGTCCGCCCGATCGATCACTTTTTTGGATTTCACACCTTTTATCCCGACTTTGCGTCGGGACAGGGAGCTGCTCCGTTCAAGACCGTTCAGGATTATGACAATAATCTGAAACGTCACAGGGAGTATGTGATCCTGCTCGACCGAGCGATTGAACGGTTTCGCGAAGGCATGAAGACCGGGGTCGTGCAGCCCAAGCTGGTCGTGAACAACGTGATTGATCAGCTGAACCTTCAGATTGCGCAAGGCGTTGAAGGCTCGACCTTTTACGGCCCGGTCAAGACCTTTCCGGAAGGGATTGGTGCTGCGGACCAATCCAGGCTTCGGACCGAGTATGCCGACGTGATCAAGCTTGGCATCGTTCCAGCCTATGTGCGCCTGCGGGATTTCCTGAAGAATGAATATCTGCCTGTCGCCCGAGATGGCGTGGGCCTTGTCGCGATGCCGGGCGGCAAGAAGCTGTATGACTATCTCATTGAATCCAACACCACGGTCAAGATGAGCGCTGAGGAAGTCCATAACCTCGGCCTGAGCGAAGTGGCGCGCATCAAGCGGGAAATGGAAGATATCCGTACCAAGACCGGCTTCAATGGCGATTTGAAGGCCTTCTTCAACTATTTCCGTACAGACCCCAAGTTCAGGTTCTCGTCAAAGGAAGACATGCGCGACACCTTCCTTGCTATTGGCCGCAAGGTGGATGAACGGGTTCGCGAACAATTCTCAACCATTCCGAAGAGTCCGTTGGAGATCCGGCCGGTGCCGGATTACCGCGAAAAGACGGACGCGGGTGGCTCGTACAATGCCGGCACGCCGGATGGATCCCGCCCAGGCGTCTTCTATTACAACAGCTATGACTTGCCTTCGCGATCAAAGCCGGAAAGCGAGACACTCTACCTTCATGAGGCCGTGCCCGGACATCATTTCCAGATCAGCCTTGCCCAGGAAAATGAAGCACTGCCGAGCTTCATGAGGTTCGGCGGAAACACGGCCTATGCCGAAGGCTGGGGGCTTTATGCAGAGACGCTATGGAAGGAATTGGGCGTTGAAAGCGATCCCTACTATCGCTTTGGCGGGCTCAATGACGAAATGCTGCGGGCCATGCGCCTTGTGGTCGATTCCGGTATCCATGCCAAAGGGTGGACCCGTGACCAGTCGATCCAGTACATGCTCGACAATTCCGGCACGAGCCGCACCGATGCCACGGCCGAAGTCGAACGCTATATCGCCATTCCCGGTCAGGCACTTGCTTACAAGGTGGGGCAGCTCACCATTCTCAAGCTCAAGGCGCGCGCCAAAGCGGCGCTGGGCGACGGGTTTGACCCGCGCGACTTCCACGCACAGGTGCTCATGACGGGCGCATTGCCGATGGCCGTGCTCGAAAAGAAGATCGACGACTGGATCGCTTCAAAGAAAAAGGCGGCCCGGTAACACTCAGCCCGCAAGATAACCGATTGCAATCACCAGGCCAAAAGCCAGCGACCAAAGGATAATCGGCAGGACCATGACGATCGGAACGAGTTTCCGCATCGACATGGTCCACCAGAACCCGCCCGCCGTGACCAGCAACAGAGCTGGGACCAGCCAGAAGGGATAGATGGCTGCCGCATCAGACAGCGAGCTGCGAGGGGCCATGAAAGTCAGCGATGCGAAGGCCAGGGCCGGCAGCGCGAAGAGACCTGCGAGTATGCGCAAGACGGTTGCAGACATTGCTGCAGCGATAATGGCGCTCGCTCGTGCCGTCGAGCAGCCAGTGCTGCGCGACCGCCCCGGGTGTTCAGCTCAGAGATTCACCAATCAGCTTGCGACTGTTCTCCACGCCATAAAGGGCGATGAAACTGCCCATGCGAGGGCCTGCGCTGGATCCGAGCAGTGTTTCATATAACGCCTTGAACCAGTCCCGCAGGTTGTCGAACCCCCCGGTCTTTCCGATTTCATAGACGATATTCTGAATATCTTCCGCGCTTGCGCCCTCAGGCAGGGCAGCGAGTTCGGTATCAAGTCGGTGCAGTGCATCGACTTCAAGACCCAGCGGCGCGCGGCGCTTGAGCGTCGGCACAACAAAATCACGCGCATAATTGATCGCAAGGCCAATGAGCGCGTCAAGTTCGGGATGGGATTCCGGCGAAGTGCCCGGCGCATACTTCTGGACGAAATTCCAGACAATGGTCTTGTCGCCCAGCCCAGGCAGACTCACCAGGTTGAGCAGCAGGCCATAAGTGAGCGGTGGCACGGCATCGGGAACATGGCCGTTGTGTATGTGGTGCACAGGGTTTCCGAGCCTTTGCTCGATGGGCTGGCTCGCATAGTTTCCGCGAAACTGAAAATATTCGTCAACCGCACGCGGAACAACCCCGAGGTGCAAGTGCTTCGCGCTCTTCGGTTCACGATAGGCATAGAATGCCAGGCTCTCTTGCGTGCCATAACTCAGCCATTGTTCCAGGCTGAGGCCGTTGCCCTTGGATTTGGAGATTTTCTCTCCCTTCTCGTCAAGGAACATTTCGTAGATCAGGCCTTCCGGCTTTTGGCCTCCCAGCACCTGCGCAATCTTGCCTGATTGGACGCCGCTATCGGTCAGATCCTTGCCGTACATTTCATAGTCCACGCCAAGCGCCACCCAGCGCATGGCCCAGTCAACCTTCCATTGCAGCTTGGCCCGACCGCCCAGAATGGACTGAGTGACCGTTTCACCGTCATCATCGAACCGGACCAGTCCGGCGTCGGCGTCAACGACTTCGACCGGCACCTGCAGGACGATTCCGCTCTTTGCGCTGACGGGCAATACCGGCGAATAGGTTGCTGCCCGCTCCTTCCGCAGCGTCGGCAACATGATATCCATGATCGCCTGGTAATTGCGCAGAACGCCCTTGAGGGCCTCGTCGAACGCGCCGGACGTATATTGCTCGGTCGACGAGACAAATTCATACTCGAAGCCGAACCGGTCCAGAAATTCCCGCAGCATTGCATTGTTGTGATGCGCAAAACTTTCAAACTTCCCGAAGGGATCCGGAATGGACGTCAGGGGCTTTCCCAGATGTGACTGGAGCATATCCTGGTTGGGAACATTGTCCGGCACCTTGCGGAGCCCATCCATGTCATCCGAAAAGGCAACCAGACGCGTCGGGGCATCAGACAGGGTTTCAAAAGCATGGCGGACCATTGTCGTCCGGAGAACCTCGTTGAAGGTGCCAATGTGCGGCAATCCTGACGGGCCGTAGCCGGTTTCGAAAATCACCGGCACGCCGTCGGCCTTCCGCGCTGCGACCCGTTTGAGGACCTTGCGCGCTTCTTCGTAGGGCCAGGCCTTGGAAACCATTGCTGCGTCGCGCACGATCGTCACTTTCCGTTGCTCTTTCGTTCTGCTTGGGCCATGTCGCCCGAGTGACTGAGCCCCTAACCTATCCAGCCCTTCATGCAAGTCATGCCGGTATCTGGATTGCAAGTCCGCAAGGCCACGTCAGGCCAGTCGGGCGTGGAGAGGCGATCGCAAGGGCCGCCGAGACTCCCATGATCCTGCTCAACGCGCCGTTGACCGGGGAGAGGCTTGGCTACCCCGAACTGTCCGGCCTCGACATGCTCGAACTCTTTGCATTCGTGCATCCTGCCCAGTTCATGGTCCCCACCCCAAAGGGGCTTGCAACCGCACTCGGCCTCGCAGTTCCGGACGGTGATGAAGAGGCCGCCCAGCTGCTTCACCACGCGGCTGCTGCGCTCCTTTCGCGTCTTGAAGATCCTGCCTGGGCTGAACGCGAAGGCGCCTGGGCGTCCGCTGGCTCACTGGGTCGGCTGCGTTGGCCCTGGGCTCCTGTCGTAACGGAGCGCCTGTCAAAACCTGAGCAGTCACAGCGATGGCTTTTCTCAAGACTTCCCGAATGGCAGGAAGCGGCTTCGCGCCCTCCCCCGCACCCTGTGATGCCGGGCCGCGAAGCTGTCCTCAACCGGCTGGACGAATTGACAGGCCATGGAGCAGAGGAGCGACCAGGCCAGCGGGACTATGCCCTGGCGGCGATTGAGGCTTTCGCGCCCCGACAACGACGGGATTCCCCCAATCTGGTCCTTGGCGAAGCCGGGACCGGTATAGGCAAGACACTCGGCTATCTGGCGCCTGCATCCGTCTGGGCAGAACAGGCTGGCGGAGTTGTCTGGATTTCCACATTTACAAAGGCATTGCAGCGCCAGCTGAATACGGAAAGTGCGCGCATCTTCCCAGACCCTATGCAGCGGGCCGTTAAGGTCGTGGTGCGGAAGGGCCGGGAAAATTATCTGTGCCTGCTCAATCTGGAGGACGCGCTCCAGGGAGGCTTTGCCGGCCGTGCTGCGGTTCTTGCACAGCTTGTGGCTCGCTGGGCTGCCTACACGCGCGATGGAGACATGATTGGAGGAGATTTGCCCGGGTGGCTCCCGACACTGTTCCGGCGAAACGGAGCCACTGCCCTGACAGACAGGCGCGGCGAATGCGTGTACGCTGGCTGCCCGCACTACCGGAAGTGCTTTATCGAACGGGCATCGCGCGCCTCAGCACAGGCAGACATCGTCATTGCCAACCATGCCTTGGTCATGGTCAACGCAGCAAGGGGCCGCGAAACAGGTAACATTCCCTTGCGGCTCGTGTTGGACGAGGGCCATCATCTGGCAGATGCAGCGGACTCCATGTTTGCGGCAGCCTTGACCGGGCAGGAAGCCATAGAATTGCGCCGATGGATCGTTGGTCCAGAGGGGAAATCGCGAGGCCGCAGGCGTGGCCTTGCCGCGCGCCTTGCCGATGTATCAAGCTATGACCAGGACGGGGGCGCGGCAATCGCAGCAGCAGCCCATGCAGCGATGGCGCTGCCTGCGGAGGGCTGGCTCCAGCGCATTGCAGAGGGCTCACCCTTTGGACCGATCGAAATCTTTCTCGCGGCTGTAAGGGGGCAGGTCTACGCCCGTGCCGATGCGCAAGACGCAGGTTATGGCCTCGAAACGGAAGCTGCTGGGCTGAGTGGCCCGACAATTGCGACCGTGGAACCCGCGCTGATCGCACTTGATGCCCTGTTGCGGCCGCTGGTCACGATCGGACGTCGCCTGGAGTCCATTCTGGAAGAAGCGCCGGACTGGCTCGATGGACCGGCCCGAGCGCGGATAGAAGGTGCGATTGCCAGCCTCGGCTGGAGGCGGGATGCATTGTCAGCCTGGCTTTCCATGCTTTCGAGACTCGGAGGGCCAGCCGACCCGGACTTTGTGGATTGGCTTGCAGTCGACCGCATCGAAGGTCGCGAGGTGGATATTGGTCTTCATCGCCATTGGCTGGACCCGACACGGCCCTTTGCCCAGACAGTGTTGAAACCAGCACACGGCGTGCTCATCACATCAGCAACACTGCGCAACGGAGAAGACTGGACAACGGCGGAAGACCGTACCGGTGTGCGCCACTTGGATGCGCCCACGCACCATTTTGCTTCGGCAAGTCCGTTCGATTACGCAGGGCGATCTGCCGTCCTGATTGTGACAGACATCAAACGCGGAGACATACCCCAGCTTGCCGGGGCCTACGCCCGTTTGATCGCTGCGGCGGATGGAGGCACGCTTGGCCTGTTCACGGCCATTCGGCGGTTGCGCGCTGTTCATGCCCGCATTGCAGACCGCCTCGCCCGCGACAGATTGCCGCTTTATGCCCAGCACGTGGACCCGATCGACACCGGGACTCTGGTCGACATGTTCCGCGACGATCCGCGCGCGAGCCTCCTTGGAACGGACGCCTTGCGCGATGGGGTGGATGTGCCAGGTGAATCGCTACGGCAGGTCATCATGGAAGGAGTCCCATGGCCCAAGCCGACAGTTCTGCATGCCGCCCGCAAGGCCGCCAATGGTGGCTCGAGCTATGATGATCGCATCATTCGAGCGAGACTCGCCCAGGCTTTCGGCCGGTTGATACGGCGGGCGGATGATCGGGGTGTCTTTGTTCTTTTGTCAGCCGCCATGCCGTCCCGCTTGCTGAGCGCCTTTCCGCCCGGAACGCCGGTTGAGCGCGTAACACTTGATGAAGCGATTGTTCGCGTCAAGGCGCTTGCATCTCCCCCACCCGCTCTTTCCACGGGGCCACAATTGGGGCATCACGCCATTCCATGAAAACGCTCACCCTTTTCCGCCATGGCAAGTCCGGTTGGGATTCGCCCGTTTCCCGGGATTTCGATCGGCCCATCAATGAACGAGGAAGCAAAGGTTCGCGCCTGATCGGCGAACATGCGCAATCACTTGGCCTGTCATGGGATCATGTCGTTTCTTCCCCGGCAGTGCGTTGTACCGAAACGCTGGATGCCTTCTGGGATGGCTATGGCCATATCCTTCATCCCAACTGGGATCGCCGCATCTATCTCGCCTCTGGCGCAACCCTGCTCGATGTCGTGCATGACCTGCCTGACGAGTGCGAAAACGTCATGATGTGTGGCCACAATCCCGGCCTCGAAGATCTTGCGCTCATGCTCATTCCTGACGTCCGCGGAGACACTCTCCGCGATGAGCTCGAAGCAAAATTCCCGACAGCCGCCCTTGCCGAGCTTCAGTTCGAGAGCGGAAGCTGGTCCACAATTCGGGCTGGGAGCGGACGCATCACGCGCTTCATCAGGCCCCGCGATCTCGATGCCTCCCTTGGTCCCGAGCAGGATTGAGACCGGCTACGCGCG
>WBZL01001551.1_pt1 | contig 23872 bp, 3 predicted proteins | sample 5204291 | NCBI WGS metagenome assembly WBZL01 (sample SAMN12344345, study PRJNA552823) | activated sludge metagenome | biome: Activated sludge suspended growth; feature: Nitrification reactor; material: Wastewater; isolation source: activated sludge from nitrification reactor of wastewater treatment...
TGCAGCCGGCACTTATACGGTAACGGTAACGGATGCCAGCGGCTGTTCTGCCGAACTGACGATCACGATCGACCAACCGGAGCAACTGGTACTGACCGAGACGCACGTTGACGTCACCTGCAACGACGACGCAGGCACGAGCGACGACGGTTCAATCAACCTGACGGTTACGGGCGGTACGGGTACTTATACTTATGCCTGGTCCAACTCAGCAACCACTGAGGATCTGACGGGCCTTGCAGCCGGTACTTATACGGTAACGGTTACCGACGCCAGCGGCTGCTCTGCCGAACTGACGATCACGATCGATCAGCCGGAGCAATTGGTGGTAACTGCCGAAAGCGTAACGGATGTAGCTTGCTTTGGCGACGAAACGGGCGAAATCACCCTGTCCGTCACCGGTGGCACAGCTCCGTATACTTATGACTGGGCAGACCTGGCAGGCAGCGACGATCCTGCGGATCGCACCGGCCTTGCAGCCGGCACCTATACGGTCATCGTTACTGACGCTCACGGTTGTTCGGCTACGATCGATGTAACCATCGAACAGTCGCCGGACCTGGTGATCGATCTGGCCAGCACCGTCATCACGGATGTGAATTGCAACGGGGATGCTTCCGGCGCTATCGACCTGACCGTAACGGGCGGTGTTACGCCGTATACTTTCGAGTGGAGCAATGAATCCACAACGGAAGATATCACGGGCCTGACTGCCGGCACCTACACGGTGACGGTAACCGACGCCAATGGTTGTACGGAAACAGCAACGTTCACACTCGAAGAGCCGACTGCGCTTGAAGTGGATATTGACGCTGAAAGCGAAGTGCTTTGCTTCGGCGAATCGACCACCCTCACGGCGGTTGCCTCCGGCAGTGTAGAACCTTACACCTATCTGTGGAGCACGAATGAATCGACGGTTTCCATCACTGTTCAACCGGATGTAACGACGACTTATAGCGTTACGGTAACTGATGCCAACGGGTGTAGTGCCAGCGCCGAAATCGAAATCGTGGTCAATGCTCTTCCGGAACTGACGGTATCCGCAACCGGCGGCCTCACAGAGTTCTGTGTGGATGCCAACCCGGTCACCCTGGTTGGAACGCCTGCCGGCGGTACATTCAGCGGACCTGGTGTAACCGGCAATACCTTCGACCCGGCTCAGGCAGGTGTCGGAACGCATATCATTACCTATTCCTATACGGATGAGAACGGTTGCAGCAATGAAGCAACCGTCGAACTGACTGTTCTTGAACTGCCTGAAGTCAGCCTCGAACAAGCCGGACCGTTCTGCTTCGACGACGAACCTACCCAATTGGTAGCATCGCCGCTCGGCGGTACGTTCAACGGCCCGGGTGTGACTTCGACAGGCTTGTTTACGCCATCAATTGCCGGTGTTGGAACACATACCATTTCCTACACTTACACGGATGGCAATAATTGCGATGAAACGGTCTCTATCCAGGTGACCGTCAACCCGACGCCGGTCATGACCGTAACCGAAGTTGTACCGGCCTCCTGTGCGGGCAACAACGGCAGCATCACGGTTGACGTCACCAGCGGTACGCAGCCGTATACCATCACCTGGAGCAACAGCGCTACCGGAAACACGATCTCCGGCCTCGCGCCCGGTACTTACAGCGCGACGGTTACGGACGCCAACGGATGCTCCGACGAGATCACGGTAGAAGTGGTTCAGGAATGCTTCGACCTGGCCCTGAATAAAGTGGTCAGCTCCGCAGCTCCGTACCTGCCAGGCCAGCCGGTGACCTTCACGATCACCGTGTTCAACCAGGGCAATATCGATGCTACGAACGTTGAAGTTACCGACTACATACCGGCCGAGTTTACGGTTACCGGCGGTGGCTGGACAGTTGCAGGCAACCTCGCAACTACAGTCATCCCGTCGCTGCCCGCCGGCCAGCAACAATCGGTGACGATCACTTTCCTGATCGATCCGGACTTCGGCGGCGGTAACATTACCAACTATGCCGAGATCAGCGGCGCCGAGAACGCGCTTGGCCTGACGGATGAAGATTCCGAGTACAACCAGATCAACGGCGATGATGCGGGCGGCCTGCCCAACTCCCCGGCAGACGATTATGTCCTGGGTGACGGAACAGGCGCCGTCAACAGCGGCGATGCAGCGGGTGACGAAGACGACCATGACCCGGCTCAGATCTTTGTCGAAGCGATTATCGACCTCGAACTGACCAAGGCCGTTTCCGATCCTACGCCGTTCGTCGGTGATGTCGTAACCTTCACCATCACGGTGACCAATAACGGACCTGCCAATGCTACCGGCGTGATCGTTCAGGATATCGTTCCGAACGGCTACACGAACATCACGAACATCAGCAACGGCGGCAACGTTACGATCGGCAGCACCACCAGCGTGGTCATCTGGAACAGCGTAAACGTTCCGGTCGGTGAAACCCTGACCTTCACGTTCGACGCTACGGTAGGGCCGACAGGCATCTACGACAACTGCGCACAGATCTTCACGGCCAACCAGTCTGACAGCGATTCCACGCCGGGCAACGGCTTTGATACCGGTGAAGACGACTCGGATTGCGTTGAAGTCGAACCGATCCAGATTGTCGATATCGAACTGGATAAGGCTGTCAGCAACGAGACGCCGGACGTGGGTACGACGGTAACCTATACCATCACCGTAACCAACCAGGGCCCAAGTATTGCGACCAACGTAGTCGTAGCCGATCAGCTGCCGAGCGGTCTGGATTATGTAAGCCACACGGGAACCGGTTACAACCCGGCTACCGGTCTGTGGACGATCCCGACCCTGGGCATCAACGCGACCGCCACCCTGACCATCACGGCGCTTGTCCTGCCGGAAGGCAACTACGACAACTGCGCTGAGGTCATGGCACAGGATCAGCAGGATGTGGATTCCACGCCGGGCAACGGTGTCAACACCGGTGAAGACGATTCTGATTGCGCACCGATCGAACCGAACCCGATCATCGACCTCGAACTTGAGAAGAGTGTCGACAGGGATATCGTATCCGTAGGCGAGACGATCAACTTTACCGTCGCGCTGACCAATAACGGTCCGAGCACGGCAACCGGTGTGATCGTTTCCGATCCGCTGCAGGCAGGCTTCCTGTACAGCAGCCACAGCACCACGGCAGGTTCCTACAACCCGGCAACCGGTGAGTGGAACGTCGGTACGCTGGCAGCCGGTCAGACGATTTACCTCTTCATCGAAGTGGAAGTCGGCACCGAAAGCGATTACTGCAACCTGGCCTCCGTAGCGGCAGCCAACGAAGATGACATTGACTCCACTCCGGGCAACCTGGTAGATACCGACCTCGACGGCGACTTCTCCGATGACGACGGTGACGAAGACGACGGCGACGGCCTCTGTGTGGAAGTCCTTTGCGACATATTTGTACAACTGGTCAATACCGAATGCGATGACAACGGCACACCGTTCGATCCGTCCGATGACCAATACTTCGTGGACGTGATCGTAACCGGCAACTCCACCGGCAATTCCGGCTGGACGGCGACCGTCGGCTCCACGGTACTGACCACAACAGGCGTTTACGGTCAACTGACCCACTTCGGTCCGTTCAATATCTTCGGAAACGACGATCTGAGCGGCGACATCAGCCTCTGGGTCCACGATAACGATAAGAACGCTTGCCGTGAAATTGTCGACATCGACGCACCCGAGCCTTGCTCCGAAGCCTGCGATATCGATCCGGTACTGGTAGAGGTAGGCTGTGACGACAACGGCACGCCGGCCAACACCGCCGACGACCGCTACTACTTCGAAGTGACCGTGAACGGCACGAACGGCACGACCTGGACGGCTACCATCAACGGCGATGTCTACTACACCGGTCAGACGTATCCGAGAACCCTCCGCTACGAATACTTCAATATCGCGGATGGTCCTGTAACCGTAGTCTTCACGGACGATGAACGCGGATGTACTGCCGAAATCACGGTAACGCCTCCGCCGCCATGCCCGCCGGCTTGCGCCGTCGACGCCATCGTACAAGGCGAACCGGTCTGCAGCGATGCCGGCACGGGAACCGATCCTTCGGATGACTTCTACGCCTTTACGGTGCTCATCCAGGGCTCGTCGACCAACGGTAACATCTGGTTCGATAACCTGGGCAATACCGGACAGTTCAACCAGACCTTCGTTTACAACGTAGCTGCCGGTGAAAATGCCGTGATTACCATCTTCGCAGCAGGTACCCAGGGATGTTCCAAAACGATCATCCTGACGGCGCCGGCCACGACCTGCTCCAATGATTGCGAACTCCTCGCAACCCTGACGAGCACGGACTGCAACAACAACAATACGGCCAATAACCCGGCCGACGATACCTTCACGCTGACGGTGAACGTTTCAAGCGTCAACGCTACCAGCACCGGTTGGACCGCTACCGTATCTGGTATCGGCGCACAGCAAACCTTCTCCGGAACCTATCCGGGATCGTTTACCTCCAACCCGATGCTGATCGGCAACGGACAATCTACGGTCTCCGTGGTCGTAAGGGATAACGCCGATCCGAACTGCGTCTCCGTGATCACGGTAACGCCGCCGCCGGCATGTTCCGATCAGTGCGGTCTGGTGGTTTCACAACCTGAAACTGCGGAATGCGACAACAACGGTACCGATTTCAACCCGTCGGATGACTCCTACATCTTCACGCTGGATATCAGCGGAAGCAACCTGGGTGGCAACGGTTGGGTAGCTACGGTGACGACCAACGGCGGAACCTACAACTACAGCGGTTCCTACGGTGAGTTCACCTTCGGTCCGTACAATATCCTGACCGACGGCAACGCCACGGTGATCATTACGGACGCCCTGGATCCGAACTGTACGACCAGCTGGAACGTACAGGCGCCTGCAACCTGTTCCGATCAATGCCAGATCGTTCTCGAACCGCTGGATGTGGTTTGCAACGATAACGGTACGCCCTACAACGGCGCCGACGACTACTACGAAGTGGTGGTCAACGTGATCGGCTACAATACTTCGGGCTCCTGGATCAGCGGCGGCACGAACGGTTCCTTCGGCATCAATGTCTTCGGCCCGTACGCCCTCGGTTCCGTAGCCAATATTTCGGTACGCGACATCCTGGATGCGACCTGCAACGCTTCCATCCAGGTGATCATCCCGAATGAGGCCTGCGACAAGTGTCTGATCGACTACAACGTTTCAAATATTCAGTGCAACGGTCAGGGTACCGCCAACTCAGGCGATGATACCTACACCTACGTACTGACAGTAAGCGGCGTCAATGACTTCAGCAGCTGCTGGAAATGGGTGGATGCATTTGGTAACGTACTCTTCACCGGCCAGTACGGCGTGCCTTACCAGTTCGGTCCGTTCCCGATCAGCGGCGGCGCCAAGAATATGAAGATCCTGGATTGCGGCAACGGCGGTTGTCAGGTGAATGTACATGTGGATGCACCTGCGCCTTGCTCGCCGACCTGTACCCTGGCCGCTACTTATGAACTGACGGGTAACTGCGACGACAACGGTACGCCGACCGATTTCACGGACGACCTCTACAGCGTCTCCGTAACCGTGACGGGTTCCAACGCAGGCAGCGGCTGGACCGCTTACCAGGGCGCCAACGTGATCGCTTCCGGTCAATACGGTGTTCCGGTTTCGATCGGCCAGGTCTCCCTGCCGCTCGCCATCGAGATCCGCGATAACAACGAACCGGGTTGTTCGATGATCCTGAATATGGTGAACGATCAGCTGGCAGCCATCGGCGACTACGTCTGGAATGACGCCGACAACGACGGCATCCAGGATGCCAATGAAAGCGGCGTAGCCAACGTAACGGTCAACCTGAAGGATGCTACCGGTGCGGTGATCGCTACCACGGTTACGAACAATGAAGGCTTGTACAGCTTCATCTGCCTCGAACCGGGTACCTACAGCGTCCAGTTCGTACTGCCCGACGGCTTCCAGTTCACGGCAGCCAACCAGGGCGCCGACGACGGTAAGGACAGCGACGCGGAACCGGCCATGGACGGTATGACCCATACCGTTACGGTCGCCGGCGGCGATACCAACCTGACGCTTGACGCCGGTATCATACCCACAGGCGAGTGCGACCTCAATATCGTGGTCTCCAACGTGGATTGCAACGATAACGGTACGCCGGACAATCCGGACGATGATACCTACACCTTCAGCGTAGTGATCACCGGCGGAGTCGGTACGGGATGGACAGCTACGGACGGCAGCGGATACAGCGGCGCCTACGGCCAACCGGTTGTAGTCGGACCTGTGGCAGCCAACCAGAATACCCTGATCAGCATCCGGGATAACGTTGAGAACTCCTGCATCGCCGTCATCTATGTAGATGCTACCGGCCCGTGCGTCAACACCGAATGTGCGATCGACGTTACGGCAACCGGCACGGATTGCCAGGAAGACGGCTCCTATATCCTGACGGTTGACATCAGCGCCGTCAACAGCAGCATCGGCTTCCTGATCTCGGTCAACAACGGACCTTCACAGGTAGGCGTATTCCCGGCTACCATGAGCTTCCCGATCCCCGCGGGTCAGGATGCAACGGTAAAAGTAACCGATCTGCTGGATGCCAATTGTATGACAACCCTGACGGTAGAAGCGCCGGATTGCACGCCGTGTAACATCTCCTCCGCTGCTGCGGTGAACGTTACCTGCGACGACAACGGCACAACCGATCCGTCGGACGATACTTATACCTTCGGATTGCTGGTGACCAACAGCGGTGCGGGCGACAACTGGAAGGCTACCCTCAACGGGCAAACCATCACAGGCGCCTACGGCACACCGCTCGTCCTCGGGCCGTTCAACGTCCAGTCGACGGCCACCCTGACGATCACCGGAATCATGGATGCCGATAACCCGGATTGCACCTATCCGACGGATGTGACCGTGACGGCGCCGACGACCTGCAGCGGATGCGATATCGTCTCCGCAGAGGTGACCAACAACGGTTGCACGGAGAACGACGGTACCTTTACCTTCGACCTCCTGGTGACCGGCCTGAACACCAGCGGTGTCTGGGTTGCCACCAGCGGCAGCATCGTCTTCACCGGTTCTTACGGCACACCGGTTACTTCCCCGGCCATCCCGGGTAACGGACAGCTCTATACCTTCACGGTAACGGATGCCGCCAACCCGGGTTGTACCCAGACCTTCACGGTCCAGGCGCCGAACTGCGAATGTAACCTGCACGTGAACATCTTCGATGTCCTCTGCAACGACAACGGCACACCGGATACCGACGAGGATGATACCTATACCTTCACGGTAGTGGTAACCGGCGGTACGGGAACCGGCTGGACGCTTGAGAACGACCCGAACGTCGGCGGCGCCTACGGCGAGCCGGTGGTCTTCGGTCCGTTCCCGATCGATATGACCAGCGACCTCGATAATTACGACAATGAGATTGTAGATAACGGCGACAACAGCTGCTTCGCGGCCATTTACGTGACGGCGCCTGATGCATGTTCCACCAACCAGTGCCACCTGGATGCGGAAATCGTACAGGTGACCTGCAGCGACAACGGTACCGCCAACCCGGCCGACGACTACTTCATGGTGAAAGTAAACGTCACCTCCGGTGGTCTCGCCAGCAACGGCTATATGGCTATGCTGGAGGACGGTACGATCCTGGGCGCCGGCTTCTACCCGGATATGCAGACCTACGGTCCGTTCTTCGGTCCGGTCACGATCATCTTCATGGATATGATGAACGATCAGTGTACCGACACCTTAAGCGTATCCTTCGAGAACTGCCCGGCGGTATGTTCGATCGACGCAGCGGTCAGCAACGTGGTTTGCAACGACAACGGCACACCGGCACTGCCGGATGACGATACCTTCACCTTCGACGTCACGGTGACCAACCCGACCGGTTCGGGCAGCTGGACCGGCGGCGGAACAGGCGGTACGTACGGCACAACGGTGACGGTAGGTCCGTTCCCGCTCAGCACGGTCGAATTCACGATCAGCGATGCTGCCGACGCTACCTGCAGCACGACGGTAACCGTTAACCCGCCGGCGCCGGTAATCGAATGTCCGGAAGACATCAGCCAGATCCTGAACGCCAACGGCGAACTGGTCGACCTGATCTGCACCGACGTGGACAGCATCCTGAACAATCCGGCCAGCCTGGAATGGACAGGTGTCCCCGAAGTGATCAACGGTTGCGGCATCACCGGCTACACCTTCGAAGATGAACTGGAAGCCGGCGGTACTTGCGAAGCTGCGGTCATCACCCGGACCTTCACCTTCACGGCGGTAACCGGCGAGACGTATACCTGCCAGCAGCACATCACCTTCCAGAGCACGGCTCCGGTCGTGGATTGCCCGCTGAGCACCCACTGGTGCCCCATCCTGGAAGAGAACATCATGCTGTTCGGCACCGATCCGTATGAATGTACGGCCACCATCGAACTGCCGCTCCCGGATATCACGGGCACCTGCTCCGATACCTGGTCGGTACTCATGGAAGTGATCAATGCACAGGGCCAGATCCTGTACACGATCCAGCCCGGTCAGCCGCGGACGATCACGGGTGTAGGCCTGGGTGATTACACCATCCGCTACACGGTAAGCGACAACTGCGGCCATGTGACCGTCAAGGAATGCATCTTCCGCGTTTCCGACCTGGAAGAACCGACGGCGGTTTGTATCGGCGGCCTGAACATATCGCTCGGCGGCCTGGGCATCTCCAGGATCTACGCGACCAATATCGACAACGGCAGCTACGATAACTGCGCCATCGCCTCTATCGAAGTGCGCCGCCTGTACGTTCGCGATCCGCAGACCTGCGATTCACTCGCTACGCCGTACTGGTCTGAATGGGGCCCGTATGTAGAAGTGAACTGCTGCGACGCCGGCCAATACGTGACGATCGAAATGCGCGTCACCGACGTATCCGGCCTGACGAACATCTGCTGGATGACGGTGCTGGTGGAAGACAAGACCTTGCCTTACTGCTACGGACTGGCTAATCCGGTGGTGAGCTGCGATGATCTGCCCGCAGGGTTCAACCCGTACGACACGATCCAGCTGGCTCAGCTCTTCGGTTCGCCGGATGTGATCGACAACTGTTCCGCCTACGCGATCGAGCTGGCGCCGGTTGTTGACCTCGACGAATGCGGCGGTGGTGTGATCAAGCGCCGGTTCACGGCAGTAGACGTGGTTGGAAACATCTCCATGGCCGTCTACGAACAGGTGATCACCATCGATTACACGATGAACTACGAGATCCGCTTCCCGAAAGATGTGGTGACGGACTGCGTAGACAATGTCGATACCCTGATCCTGAACAAGGTGGGATGCGATTCCATCACCTGGACCTGCTCGGATGAGTACCTGCCGGTTGAAGGCGACGAATGCCTGAATATCCTGCGCACGTACCATGTGATCAACCACTGTGAATGGGACGGCGTATCCGCTCCGATCGTGATCAGCCGCGATGAGGACTGCGACGGTCTCGCCGGTGAAGAAGGCGTTTGGGTGCTCAGAAGGCCCGACACCACCTACATCGATCGCGACAGCCTCGAATTCAACCTGTTCCCGGCACAAGGCACCAAAGGCACTTCCTGCGACGGTACCACTAACCCGAAAGGTTACTGGCGGCAGAGCGCCTCGACAGGCTACTGGGTGTACACGCAACACATCAAGATCCATGATACGACCGCTCCGGAAGTGCTCTTCAATACGCCGCAGCCGTTCTGTTCCGACAGCGCTGCCTGCGAAGGCCCGGTAGTGTATCCGTTCACGGTAATTGAAGCTTGCGGACCTAAAGGCGTACACGTATCGGTAATGATCGATCTGAATGCCGACGGTACGGTCGACGCAGACCTGACCAATGCCGGCGTACTCTTCGGAGAATTCCCGTACTTCGAAATCCGCGGTGATTTCCCGATCGGCTCGCATATCTTCCGCGTCCGGGTTCAGGACGGCTGCAACAACGCAACACTGGCGCTCCTGCCGTTCGAGGTTGTTGACTGCTTCGTGCCGGATCCGGTCTGCTACAGCGGATTGATCGTGAACCTGGCGCCTGTGCCCGACGGTACGGATGCCGACGGCGACGGCGACATCGATGAAGGGGCCGTAACGGTCTTTGCATCTGAACTGGCCGCCTGCGACGCCACGGATTGCAGCGAGCCGCTGCGGTTCTCCGTGAACCGGGTGGGCGAAACGCCGGATATCAACAAGACAAGCATCACCCTGACCTGCGATGACCGCTACAGCGTGCAGGTTGAGGTATACGTCTGGGATAGCGCCTTGAATCCGTACGCCGTCCAACCGGATGGAACGGTCGGCGGCCCCAACTACAAGTACTGCGAGGCAACCATCCTGGTTCAGGACCCGGACAACCTCTGCAGCAACTGTGAAGAGAACGTCATGCTGATGGGCGGCGTCTCCACCACGGCAAGCAAGATGGTGTCAGGCGTCAACGTTGCCCTCCACGGACCGGCAATGGATGAATCCATGGATACGCCCGACAACGGATTGTACGCCTTTGAAGACGTAACCGTAGGCGGACCGTATACCATCAGGCCGGCCAAGGACGGCGATGACCACAACGGTCTGTCGACCATCGACCTGATCCTCCTGCAACGCCACCTGCTGGGCAACCAGTTGCTGGAATCGCCGTACCTGCTCATCGCAGCCGACGTGAACAACAGCGGTAACATTACCACGCTGGATCTGATCGAACTGCGCAAGCTGTTGCTGGGCAATATCGACCAGTTCCAGAACAATACCAGCTGGCGGTTCGTACCGAAGTCGTTCGTCTTCCCGAACCAGATGAACCCATGGCAGACCACCTTCCCTGAAGCCATCACGGTACAGGAAGTGACCTCTTGCATCCACGATCTCGACTTTGTCGCGATCAAGATCGGCGACCTTAACGGTTCGGTTGTCGCCAACGCCCTCGAAGGCGAAGTGCGCAACCTGGACGGCGACGGAATGGGGCTCAACGTGGAAGACAAGCTGCTGACGCCGGGCGAGACGTACAAGATCGACTTTACAGCTGACCAGCTCAACCGCTTCGAAGGGTTCCAGTTCACCCTGAACTTCGATAACTCGGCCCTTGAGCTGCTGGAAGTGGAACACGGCTTCGTACAGGAAGAACATATCGGTACCCGCTACGCGGAAGAAGGACTGCTGACATTCAGCTGGAACAAGACGGCGCAACACAAAGGCCTGAATGCCGGAAAAGCGTTCAGCCTGGTGTTCAGGGCGAAAGCCGCGGTACGGATCAGCGAACTGCTTTCGGTAAGTTCGAGGATCACACAGGCCGAAGCCTACGACAACGGTTTGAATGCTGTTCCGTTCAACCTGACATTCAGCAAGCAGCCGATAGCGGCAAACGGGTTCGAACTGCTGCAGAACGCACCCAACCCATTCCGGGAACTGACCACGATCCAGTTCGTGATTCCGGAATACGGAGAAGTTGAGTTTACGATACACGATGTGACGGGCAAGGTGGTACTCCGTCAGAATGCCGGGTTTGCGGCCGGACGCCATCAGTTGGTGGTGGATGCCGATATGCTGCCCGCGGGCGTGCTGTACTACACCGTTACTTATAAAGGACAAACGGCTACCCGTAAAATGGTGGTCATCAAGAGCTAAATGTTTGTCCCTCATCTAACGATTCCCACACTGCTCTGGCGGCATGCCAGACAGTGTGGCGAATGGTTGGAAAAGGACAGACAGGTACGAGACGCGTAAATTTGTTTCATGTGAAAGGGGTCGGAGATTTGACTCTGACCCTCTTTTTGAGCTTTACCCGGTTCCCCCTTTCAAAATATCTGCTTCAGGAGGCTCCCTACATACCATCGAATCCCGAAAAAGGATTCTGCAAAACAGTCACATTCCATTTGCCATAAGCTCAATGCTTGTTGCCTTGCTGCACGAGCGTAGGATGGTTGTTTATTTAAACCCAGACCCATGAATATTTTTTACCTGTTCGAAAGAATTAATGTTTGCATACTGATGAAAACTACACAAATGAGGTTTGCGCTGGGGAGCGCGCTAACCTTTATCGCAATTTTGATTGCACCCTATTCCCTATGGTCCGAAGGAACCCGCCAGTTGGCGCCAAACCCTGATGACGTTGTCATGCTGTTGATCGGTAAAAGCGATTACGGCAATTTCGCCCAATACGGCGCACCGGTCAAAAGCCGGTTGTACATCCGGATCAAAGACCCGGGAGAGACGGTATACCTGGGGTTGTCCCGGGAATACACCTCGAGCGGTGTCCCGGAAGCCACAGGCGCTTATGAATTCAAGATCAGGAGGGCTTCGGACGGCGCCGTTGTGCACGGCCCGTTCACCGTCAGCGCTTTCAATGAGAACGTGGCCGGCTGGTCGGATGCCTACAACGGCCCTGCCGCAATCGACGGCGTGGGCTACAACACCTCCGATCCGATGTATGTTTTCAACCCGGATCAGCCCGGGGATTACTACATCGAATTCAACAACGTATCCCATATCGGCTTTTGGGACATCACGGTTGCCGGTAACGGCCAGAGCCTGCCGGGCCGGGTCTATTCCATGAACTGGGCATTCCGTACCCCCAGGGCAGATAATCAATTGCCGGAATGCGTATGGGACCGCCAGTTTAATGGCAAGCTCTTTTCCTACACCGTTGACGGATTCGTTTCCAAGATCGATTTCGCCGGATCCGGATTCCAGGGCTTGTCCTTCAGCGTCGCGTTCAACCGCAAAGGCCCCGGCACCAGCGGCAACCTGGAAGAAGACCGGAAATCCGTACCCGGAGTCAACCTTTCCGGCAACGCGGCCGAACACCTGATCTTCCTCAGCGCGCCCGATGAGGCCTGTTTCCCCAGCGGCCAATGCGGCTCGGTCAATATCGATCCGAATTTCCAGTGCACCGGCGACGGCAATTATTGCCTTCCGGTTTCGGCAACGCAGCCCGGCCAGGTGGAAATTGTACTCGACTTCAACCACAACGGCGTTTACGATCCGGATCTGGATGTCCTCCTGATCCATGCTTTCGACGAAGCGCAAAACCTCTCCGCCTGCCTTTCCTGGAACGGCTTGCGCGCCGACGGGCTTGCGCCTTCTTCCGGAGAAACCGTCGACCTGCTGGTCAAATATACCCAGGGCGTCCAGCACTGGGCCCTTTATGACGGGGAATTCCTCAAGAACGGCTTCTGCGTCGAAACCATCCGGCCTGCCTGCGAATTCGGCGCTTCCTCCAATAACCTTCACTGGGACGACCGCAATATTCCCATGGATTCCGGTACGGGCCAGCCCAAGGACGGACGGAACGGCTGCTCCTGCCAGAGCGACAACTGCCGTACCTGGGATAACTTTAACTCCAATACCGAAAACTGCGACTTCATCAATGACGGCGCAACAACCGGTTACGGCGATAAAAATACCCTCAATACCTGGTGGTTTGCCAGCACCAATCAAACCCTGATCAGCAATATTCCGCTCGTCGGCGGCTCCATCGCCGGGCCCGATGAGATCTGTTCCAATACATCGGCAGAGCTCACCCTCTCCCTGAATACTTCCGCTACACCCGTCCAGATCGACTGGATCGGCCCTGACGGCGAACTCCTCTCTACCGGCAACGGGTCCAATACCACCCTGATCGCTTCATTGCCGGGTGTTTATACGGCCGTGGTGCACGACGATCTGGGCTGCGAGACCGAGATCACCCACGAACTGGCGGTGGTGGTTTGCCCCATCGACCTCGAACTGGACAAGTCGGCGTCCAACCTCCAGCCCGCTATCGGTGAAGTGGTAGACTTTACCATCACCATCGATAACTACGGCCCCGGCGGCGCTTCCGGGTTTTCGATCCAGGATGTCCTGCCGCCCGGATTGACCAACGTCACCGCCATTTCCAACGGCGGGACGCTCATCGGCAATACCATCATCTGGCAAGGCCTGGCCCTGGAGGTCGGTGAAACGATCCAACTAACGTACAAGGCCACCGTTGGCCTGGCTTTCAATTATACCAACCTGGCATCCGTTTCCTCCTCAAACGAAGAAGATGTCGATTCAACCCCCGGCAATGCCGTGGACACTGACCAGGACGGCAACGTCAGCGATGACCCCGACGATGAAGATGACGGCGACGGGGTAGTGCTGGTTCCGCAAGCCTGCGGCATCGAAGCAGCCGTCACCAATATCCTCTGCGACGATAACGGTACCCCCGTCCACCCCGAAGACGACCGGTTCACGTTTGTCCTGACGGTCACCGGCGCCAACAACAGCCAGAGCTGGACCTCCGCCGACCTGCCGGGCCTGACCGGCGGCGCCTACAATACGCCGATCACGGTCGGACCGTTCCAGATCGCGGATTACCCCGGCGGCATTTTCACCTTCTCCATCGGCGACAGTTTCTTCGGCAGCGCCTGTTCGACCAACCTGAGCGTAGCCGTACCGTCTACCTGTTCGGACCAGTGCGAGATCACCGCCGAAGTGGGCAATATCGAATGCCACGACAACGATACGCCGAGCGTTTCGGATGACGATTTCTATACTTTCCAGGTGCGGGTCACCGGCTTCAACACCGGAACCGGCTGGACGGCCTCCAACGGCCTGGCCGGCAACTACGGTGAATGGGTTGATTTCGGGCCCTTCTCCATCGACGACTTCCCCGCCATGGACCTGACGTTCACGGATGCCGGCGACAACGGCTGCTCGACAACCGCCCATATCCAGGCGCCGCCGCACTGCTCCGACGATTGCGACATCGTCAGCGTCGAGATCCACGATGTCCTTTGCAATGACAACAACACGCCGACCGATCCGGCGGACGATATCTTTACCTTTACGCTGCTCGTTACCGGCTACAACACAGCCGACAACTGGGTGACTTCCATCGGTGTCGAAGGCCCTTACAACCATCCGGTTTCTTTTGGCCCTTTCCTGATCTCCGACGGCCCGGTCAGCTTTGTCGTGACCGACGGCAGCGACAGCGGCTGCGCTTCGAGTACCATTTTCGTAGAGCCGCCGTCCTCCTGTTCCGAACAATGCCTCATTACGCACCTGGTCACGGAAGTCGACTGCCAGGATAACGGCACGCCTTCTGTTTCCGGCGATGACCTCTTTACGTTCACGGCAATGATCATTCCCGTCAACCATACTTCGACGGGCTGGACGGCCAGCGACGGCAGCTCGGGCGCTTACGGCCTGGCCACCTTCGGCCCCTTCCCGATCAGTGAAGGTACCCGGGTGATCACCATTACCGACGCCGAAGATCCCGGGTGCGCCTCCGTAATGGAAGTGGCTCCTCCGCCGTCCTGTTCGCCCTTGTGCGAGATCATTCAGCCGACCATCGCGAACGTCGCCTGCGACGACAACGGTACGCCGACCGACCCTTCCGACGATATCTTTACGTTTACGGTGAAGGTCAGCGGCAACAACCTGTCGGATCACTGGGTGGGCAGCAACGGTACTTCCGGCGCTTACAATACGGATGTGGAACTGGGGCCCTACGCCATTGCCGACGGCCCGGTCAGTTTTACGGTAACGGACAGCAACGACGGTTCCTGCGAATCGCCCCTGCTGTACGTCAATCCGCCGGCAACCTGTTCCGAACAATGCGCCATCACGCACACGGTTACGGAGGTCACCTGCCTGGACAACGGCACCCCGTACGACCCCTCTGACGACCAGTTCGAATTTATCGCGCTGATCATTCCGGTCAACCATACCTCCGATGAAGGTTGGGTATCCAGCGACGGCCGGGTAGGCGACTACGGCGAGTTCGAGACTTTCGGCCCGTACCCCATCGCCGATGGCCCCGTCGCCATCCAGATCACCGACGCCGGAGATGACGCCTGTACGTCGGTCATTGAGGTGAACCCGCCGGAACCCTGTTCAGACCTTTGCCTGATCAAGGCGACCGTGGTCTCCGTCGATTGCGATGACATGGGCACTATGGGCGATCCCTATGACGATACCTTTACCTATACCGTAGAGGTGACCGGCCTGAACATCGGCGAAGACTGGACGGCCAGCGACGGTACGCAGGGTACCTACGGCGAAAGCGTCGTTTCGGTCCCGTTGACCCTCGGCGACGGCGAACGCACCATCCAGATCACGGATACCGAAACGGGTTGCTCCACCGAGATCGATGTAGCGCCCCCGCCCATGGATTTCGATTGTCCGCCGGATACGGACCGCGGTACCCTCCGCAGGAATGTCCAGATGATCGAAGGCCGGCTGGATGCAACGGATGCCAAATTCGACAACATCGATTCCCTGTGCTGGTTGCCGTCCGCTTATTTCAACCCCGGCGACCACTACTACGACATGACTTCCTTCAAACTGGTGGAAGTGACCGAACCGAAACCGTTTACCTTTATCCTGTTCACCAAAATGAATGTAGGCGCAGGTTATCCCGACGCGCCGGAGGATATGGTCGACGGTACGGGCGGCATTTTTGCCGGGCTGTATAACTTTGACGACCCCTGTTGTTTCACCCAGGTGGCGGCGCAACGGCCGTATCCGCTGGCTGCGGGGATCATGGATAACCCGACCATCGACACCACAGGCCTCTTCCAGGGCAATTATACCGCCGTGCTGAAGATATCGATGCTGATCAGCCCCGAGCGCGTATACACCCTGATGACGACCACCTGGTTGTCGGGCATGCTGGGCGATTATACCTGGCTCGCCGTCAACAACGATGGCCTGGTGCTGAACGTGATTTCCGGCGACGTGACCAGCCAGGTCATGCCGGAGGTTCGCATCACCCAGGACCTGATCTACCAGGATCTGGACTACGTCCTCAACAACCGGGAAAGCTTTTTCTCCCTGGGCGAGCCGGAGTTCAACAGCTTCTGCGGATTTGACTCCCTGCTCTTTGAAGACGAGATCAAGCCGTGGGAGATCTGCGACGATATCGACCTGGAAAGGACCTTCATGGTGCGCGATATTTTCGGGCATATGGACAGCTGCGTCCAGGAAATTACCCTGAGGCGCCCGGACCTGAATGATCTGGTCCTCCCGCCGGCCGCTGTTGTTTTCGGCTGCGGACAGACCTATGAAACACTGCCGAACGGCTTCCCGTCGCCTGAAGAAACCGGGTATCCCTACCTGCTCACCATCAACGGATATGAAGAGCTGACCCAGAACTTCAACTACAATATCGTGGTGGTTTACAAGGATAGAAGTCAGTACCATACCGGTTTCGATACGACGTTTATCCGCCAATGGACGATCATTGACCAGTGCGATCAGGATACTTTGCTCAAATTCGACCAGCTGATCAAAATCGGCGCCTTCTCCGCCCCGATCATCGAATGTCCGCTGAGCAACCACTATTGCCCGATCCTGGAAGAGGATATCATGCTGTTCTCTACCGATCCGTTTGAATGTACCGGTTCGCTGGAAGCCCCCTGGCCCGTTGTAACGGATACCTGCGGAGGCGGGAACACCAACTGGGCGATCACCACGGAAATACTCTTAACCAACACCAACGGAGATACAACCATCTTATATACCATCGGGCCGGATGACGATCGGACCGTTTCCGGCCTGCCTTTAGGAGATTATTGGTTCAGATATACCCTTAGCGATGAGGAAGGGCACCAATATCAGCATTCGTGCCGATTCCGCATTGCCGACCTGGAGGAACCGACCGCAATTTGCAAGGAACACCTCAACATCTCGCTGAACAATATCGGCTATTACCGGTTGTTCGCGGCACAGGTCAACCACGGCAGTTATGACAACTGCGGCATCGCTTCCATTGAGGTCAGGCGGCTCTATACCCGGGATCCGGTCACCTGCGATACCTTGCTGACGCCGTATTACTCCGAATGGGGCCCCTACGTCGAATTCGGCTGCTGCGATATCGGCCTCAATCAGATCGTGGTGGAACTGCGCGTGACCGATGTAAACGAGAATGTCAACTTCTGCTGGCTGTTCGTCACGGTGGAGGACAAGACGCCGCCGTTGTGCACCGGCCTGACCGACCAACTCATTTCCTGTGAAGCGCTGCCGGATTATTTCAATCCGTACGATACCGTTAAATTGCGGGAGCTGTTCGGCTGGCCGGATGTGATCGACAACTGTTTTGCCTACGCCTTCGAACTCGAACCGCTGGTAAACCTGGTGGAATGCGGCGGCGGCACCATTGTTCGCCGTTTCCGCGCCATCGACGTGGCCGGCAACCTGTCTATGGCCATATTCACCCAGACCATCACCATCGGCGGCAGCCTCGAATACGAGATCCGCTTCCCCAAAGACGCCGTGACCGATTGCCTGGATTATGCCGACAGCCTGTGGCTCCGGAAAACCGGCTGCGATACCTTTGACATCCGCATGGAGGACGAATTCCTGCCCGTTGTGAACGGAGAATGTTACAACATCAGGAGAACCTTCCACGTCATCAACTTATGCGAATACAACGGAGCAGATGCGCCGGTGGTCATCAGCAGGGATGAGGATTGCGACGCCCTCCAGGGCGAAGAGAACGTCTGGGTGCTGCGCCGGCCGACCGCTGCATTTGTCGACCGCGACAGCCTCGAAGGCGACCTGATCCCGGCTGCCGGAGAACGCGGCGCTTCCTGCGGACCGGCCAACCCCGCGGGCTATTGGCGCAATGCAACCTCAACCGGCTACTGGACGTACACCCAGCACATCCGGATATTCGACGACCAGTCGCCTGTGATCGCATTTGAACCGCAGTCGCCTTTCTGTACCGACGGTTCGGCCTGCACCGGGACGGTAGAATTTCCGTTCACCATCACCGAGGGGTGCGTGCTTGACAGCATTTCCCAGATCCAGGTGCTGCTTGACCTCAATGCCGACGGCCAGATTGATCAGGATATCTCCGCAACCGGCGCCCTGACCGGCGTTTATCCGGACTTCCTCATCTCCGGCGTTTATCCGATCGGCAACCACCGGTTCGAAGTGATCGCCATCGACGGATGCGGCAACGAGGGCTCCGCTTTGCTGCCGTTCAGCGTTGTGGACTGCTACGTGCCGGATCCGCATTGCCAGAGCGGCCTGATCGTCAACCTGCAGGCTTTGCCGGCGGGAACCGACATTGACGGCGACGGCAAGGAAGACGCCGCGGCGGTAACCGTACAGGCATCCGAACTGGCCTCCTGCGATGTTTCCGATTGCTCCGAACCGCTTCGCTTTTCCGTGAACCGGCCCGGCCAGATCCCGGACCCGTCGCAAACCAGCATCACCTTTACCTGCAAGGACCGCTACAGCAAGGAAGTCGAGGTATATGTATGGGACAGCGCCGGCAACCCCTATTCCGTGCAGCCGAACGGTACCGTCGGCGGCCCCAACTTCAAATGGTGCGAGGCGCTGATCTATATCCAGGACCCCGACCATATTTGCCCGACCTGCGACACAGAACCGGTCATTTCCGGTGATATTTCTACCGAAGAAGGCCGCTCCTTACACGGCGTTGAGGTTCAGGTTGAGAGCGTTTCCGGACAGTTGAACGGCATCTCCGACCAGGAAGGCGCCTACCAGGTCACCACCGGTTCGGCAGGCGTCGATTATGTGGTCCGGCCGTACCTCAATACCGGCTTCCTCGACGGCGTCAACACCCTGGACATCATCCTGATCCAGGGCCACCTGCTGGGCAACAAGCCGCTCGAATCGCCCTACGACCTGATCGCAGCCGACGTCAACCGTTCCGGCAATATCACGGCGCTGGACATCATCGAGCTGCGCCGGCTCGTCCTCGGCAATATTCCGGCTTTCACCAACAATACCAGCTGGCGATTTGTCGACGCGGACTATCATTTCCCGCAACCGGCCAACCCGTGGTTTGAAACCTTCCCGGAATCGCGTACCCTGACGGACCTCGAGTCCTGCCTCACAGGCGTCGATTTCGTAGCGGTCAAGATCGGGGATGTCAACGGCAGTGTCGGATTTGACGGACAACAAAAAGGATGGGCGGCAGAATTCCTGCTCTCGGTGCCGGATATGGAGCTTCATGCCGGCGAAACCTATGAGATCCCCGTAAAAGCGCTTAACGGCGACCTGGTGGAAGGCTTCCAGTTTACCCTGTTGGCCGACCGATCGAAAACCGATATCATCGGACTCAAACCCGGTATCCTGAACACCAGCCAGATGAGCGAGCAATTCCTGCGGGAAGGCGCCGCTACGTTCAGCTGGAACCGCAACGGCTCGCCGCAGATTGCCGGCCCGCTGGAAGACCAGCCCTTGTTCACCCTGGTGGTCAGGGCGCGGGAAGACGGCAAATTGCGGGATGGGCTCAACGTGAGCTCAGCCGTAACGGCCGCCGCCGCATACGACGACCGGAATGAAGAGATCGGCGTTGCGATGGCTTTCAACCGGACCGATGCCGCTGCCGCCGGGCTGCGCCTGCTGCCCAACCGGCCCAACCCCTTCAATGACTTTACGGTCATCGGGTTCACCCTGCCGGATGAAGGCCAGGCAACCCTGCGGGTACTGGACCTGAACGGCCGCGAGATCCAAAGCTGGAAAGGCGTATACCCGAAAGGGTACAGCGAGGAGACCTTCAGGGCCGGCGACCGGCTGCCGGAAGGGATCTATATCTACGCTATCGAAACAGAATGGGGCGCCATCTCCCTGCGGATGGTGCTGGCCAAAAAATAATGCGGGTTTGTTTTGGGACAACCCGTCATGAGAAGTTTTTAATTCCCGGATAAGGGATTTGAAAACGGGTGTAGAAAATCAGTATGATAGGAAAAGCGCCGCAACCCGGCGCTTTTCTATTTTATTCCGCCAGGGTAAAAGCTTTAATTCCGCCAGGGCAGGGCGTTGATCTTTTTGCCGATGCCGTAGCCCAGTTCCAGCCCGGCATCCGAATCCATTTTGAAATGGACGCCGATCGGGATCCTTGAATAGGCGTTTTCTTCCGCCATCTCATAAAAGTTGTTGAAGCTCCTCGGCGTGCCGTTGAATTCGGTGCGCCCCTCGTGGCACCGGTCGGTCATTGGGTAGCCCGCTCCGAACAAGGCCGTCATGACCTCGGCTGCGGCGGCCCCGAAAGTGGCGTGCCCGGACGGATAAGCGGGGAACGGCGGCGTAAAAAAGCGGCCCGACCCATCGGGGCACATGACCGTATTCCATTCAGGATCGTTCTGAACGCGCCGGATATAGTCGATCGGCCGCTCCACATTGAAGCGGTATTTTTCATGCCAGGCGCGCACTCCGGCGTCGCTGAGGGCCAGTCCGATGCGGGCGTATGCTTCGATGGCCTTGTCCATGTGCAGCTTGTTCCGTTCAACGACCTGATTCAGTACCGCAATCCACCGGCCGGCCGGCGTGAACGTGAGGATCGGGCAGTCGTCGCTCCAGAAATCGGCGATCCAGGCATCTTCATCAGCATGCCCGTTTTTAATGCCGGTTACCAGGTTTTTGACCGCCAAAGCCTGCTGATATAGATCGGAAGAAGGGATTTCGCTATAGGCAAGCGGATTGGGTGCGACGTCGCTGTTGTCGGCTGCAAAGGTCCGGACGTCTCCCCAATGCGGCAGCAAAGCGGGGGTGAAATCCGGGTAGGTCGGTTGCCAGATGCCGGTTCCGGCCGGCGGAACGTACCCGGGGTCGTTGTTCCTCAGGTAGGCTTCATGGCCTGCCGCATCCGAAGCCGACCAGTTGAAAACCGCGTTGGCCACACTCCTGCCGAATGCTGCGGAGCGGGCGTATACGTCGTTGGGCACCTGTTGCTTGTAGATCAGGGCGTAATCCGTTTGCAATGCATAGATCTTGTACAATTGCTCAGCCGGCGCCGTCGGAAAAAACAGCTCCATGATCTCCACATAGGCGGCATTCATGCTGCTGGGCCAGTGATATTCCTTTCCAGATTCCGGTTGCGGCAACGCCAGGCCCGGCCATTGATCCGCCATCGAGTTGTAATCGCCGGCCATCCCGGGCCATACCGATTCGTACGCCGCCAGGTTCACGTATGCCAGGGTCCTCGCGGAAACCGGCGGGCGATAACCCGGGGTAAACCGCTCCAGATCGAGGTACAATTTATTCCAGGCCAGCGGGAGTTCGTAAGAGAAGGTGTTAGTCCTGGCTGAAGGGTCCAGCGAGTCGGGGTCGTCTTTCGAACAACCCGCGGTCAGCAGGATCAAACCCAGGAAAACAGGTCTGCCTTTTTGAAATAAGCATGGTATACTTTTCATAGATTATAATTTGGTAATGATTTCAAGCGTGGTTCGACACGTTTCAGGTGCACGGAGTTCAATCGCACCTGGCCTGGGCGAACTGTTTTTTCCACTCTGCCAGTTTGTTGTATCCGGTTTCTTCCATTTGAGCCAGCAGCGCATGCATGGCCAGTTCATTTTCCTTTTGGGCGCTTCTGATGTCCTGGATCCGGCCGGCCAGCGCCTGGTCCTGTTCCCCGGCGGTTTCTACCAGGATCCGGGTGGCGGTATCGAGGGTGGGGTAGACCTCAAACATCCGGATCAACCCGGTGTTCCGTACGGCGATCATGTTTCGCCGTTCATCGGGCGGCATGCTTTCCGGAAGCTTCGCCTCCAGGGCCGCGGATACCGAATCCCACAGCGCCTCCGTAGCATTGCCGAGCTCACGCATCCCGCAATCGAGCCGGACGGCTTCCCGGAGCAATTCCGCTGACTTCGCCTCCAGCGCCGCGTAATCGCTCTTGTTCCGGCAGGCGCTTGCAGGCAACAGGCCTGCCAGGCATAGCATGAAGATCAGTCTATACGTCACATCGAAGATTTGTTGTTGAAAAAATGCCAAGGCAATGAACCTTCAGCCCGTTCGGGTTATAAGGTTTGGAAAGGGAATAAAGGGTTCAAATACTTGAAATCGGCAGATGGCGGTTGCTTCGGAGCGGTCGTACGGGCCAAATAGAAACGACTGCTAAAAATTCCAACGTAAAAATATGTCGCGGAACGGATATTTGGTGCAGGAGAGGCAAAAATTATTTTACGGCAGGATGCGGTCAATCGGATCGCTGAAAGCCCATTTCAAAAAATCGGGCATCACGCCGGCCCAGGTTTCGGGGTTGTGTTCGCCGTCCTGAACCTCTACGTAGCGGATGTCCTGATGCCGCTGATAACCGAGGTTTTCCAGTTCCCGGATCAGGTCGAGGGTGTCGTCAATGGCGTCGATGATGCCGTTGTTGTTCCGGTCTTCTTCTTCGTCTTTGGTGCCGGCCTGAAACCAGAAGGACATGCCGTTGCGTTTGGGCCCGCCCGCGACGACCTCATGCATAATGCGGTGTGCGTCGGGGTCGGCCGGATCGACGGGGGCCGATCGCCACCAGAATGAACCCGAGAAAACGCCCACCTTTCCGAAGAGGAGTTCCTGTTGCCAGGCGATGTCCATAGCCGAAAGGCCGCCGAGTGAAAAACCCGCAATGGCGGCGTGTTTGGGCAGCCACGACAGGTGGTAGTGCCCCCGCAGCCAGGGCAGGAGTTCCCGGGCTACAAACCGGGTATAAGCGTCCGCCTTGCTGCCCCGGCCCTTGTAATCGGGTCGACCCGCCGTGCCGTATTCCTGCAGCCGCTCTTCGTTGGCGTACACCCCGATCGCGATCAGGGGCGGCAGTTGCCCGTCGGCCCACAGGGTCTCCAGGGTACGGATCAACCCGACCCGCTCCAGGTCCTGCCCGTCGTTCAGGATCAGAAACGGAAACCCCGGATCCTTCCGGTGCCGGTTCTTGCCTTCCGGATAATAAATGTCCACGCAAACATCCCGTTGCAGATGGATCGAATGGAAACGGGAAATCCTGTTGAGAATAACTCCGCCCACCTGGTGCCTGACCGTTTGTTGGGAATTCATGGGTACGTTTAAGTCGCTTCGTGATTTGGCGGCGCTAAGATAGTATTTAGATGGGAAGTGGGGGGAGGGGTGAGGGTGAGAGGGGGAGAG
>WBZL01001553.1_pt1 | contig 23804 bp, 24 predicted proteins | sample 5204291 | NCBI WGS metagenome assembly WBZL01 (sample SAMN12344345, study PRJNA552823) | activated sludge metagenome | biome: Activated sludge suspended growth; feature: Nitrification reactor; material: Wastewater; isolation source: activated sludge from nitrification reactor of wastewater...
CGCTAATAGGGCTTTGTGACACTTGGTTGTACCAATTGCGGAACCACTTTGTTTCACTCAGAAACACTCGCCCGCTAATAGGGCTTTGTGACCATTAACGATATTTCCTAGCATTCGCCCGATACTCCTCAGAAACACTCGCCCGCTAATAGGGCTTTGTGACCAATATGACTGCTGATGCAGTCGCGATACTTAATCAATATCAGAAACACTCGCCCGCTAATAGGGCTTTGTGACCTGACCATTATTGCAGAACCGACTGGGTTTATAAGACTCAGAAACACTCGCCCGCTAATAGGGCTTTGTGACAATCCAACAGCGTCTACCTTGCTGGTGCAACGTAGCTCTCAGAAACACTCGCCCGCTAATAGGGCTTTGTGACGCTATATCATGTACATGATTAAAGAATCTTGCTTGTCTCAGAAACACTCGCCCGCTAATAGGGCTTTGTGACCCTATCCGCACCCTTGCTGTACATTTGCTGGAGCTTGTCAGAAACACTCGCCCGCTAATAGGGCTTTGTGACCTCTTTTTATCTAAAATTCCGTCATAAAATAGATTACTCAGAAACACTCGCCCGCTAATAGGGCTTTGTGACGGCGCGTCTTTGCATCCGTTGATTTCGATGGTGTCACTCAGAAACACTCGCCCGCTAATAGGGCTTTGTGACCTGGAACTTGGCTGTTGACTCGCCAGTTTGTTTCCGCTCAGAAACACTCGCCCGCTAATAGGGCTTTGTGACATTGCGCGACGCCGTGAGACAAAGTAAGTCTCGTCATCTCAGAAACACTCGCCCGCTAATAGGGCTTTGTGACGGAGGCAATTCCAGGAGAAGCAAAAGCAAGAGACTCCCTCAGAAACACTCGCCCGCTAATAGGGCTTTGTGACTCGGGCGCGTCTTTGCATCCGGCGATGGTGATTTCATCTCAGAAACACTCGCCCGCTAATAGGGCTTTGTGACCACTGGAGTAGTTCGGGGCAGGTGGTGAAGTAAACCCTCAGAAACACTCGCCCGCTAATAGGGCTTTGTGACGCCACCATACTGACCGCACGACTCCTCGTTGGCAGGCTCAGAAACACTCGCCCGCTAATAGGGCTTTGTGACTTTTTCGTGTTGGACCATGGATCGCCGATCTTTTGGCCTCAGAAACACTCGCCCGCTAATAGGGCTTTGTGACTTCGGGAATACCAATGCCCGCCCAGGAGTCGTCTCGCCTCAGAAACACTCGCCCGCTAATAGGGCTTTGTGACTTCATTGACACCCCGTAGTGCGACATGAGCCTTTGCTCAGAAACACTCGCCCGCTAATAGGGCTTTGTGACTCGGAAGGAAAAATTCCCTTATTATGCCTACTTTTGTTCAGAAACACTCGCCCGCTAATAGGGCTTTGTGACCAAAAAATCTGCTCGGAAGGAAAAATTCCCTTATTATCTCAGAAACACTCGCCCGCTAATAGGGCTTTGTGACTAGGGGGACCACGAAGTAAGCGAGCGGATTGCTCATCTCAGAAACACTCGCCCGCTAATAGGGCTTTGTGACACAATGCTTCCAGTTTCACCGGATTTTGTTCTTCAGCTCAGAAACACTCGCCCGCTAATAGGGCTTTGTGACAACCTCGGCCTCGAAGTCTGCGAAGGAGATTTGGCTCAGAAACACTCGCCCGCTAATAGGGCTTTGTGACATTGCAACCGAGCCCTTTTACGCTTACACCGTCTCGCGCTCAGAAACAATCGCCCGCTAATAGGGCTTTGTGACGGTACTCCATGATAGTAAAACACGTCACCCGAAAGCTCAGAAACACTCGCCCGCTAATAGGGCTTTGTGACAAAACCTACCGTTTTGAATATCCGTGCCGCAATCGCTCAGAAACACTCGCCCGCTAATAGGGCTTTGTGACAGGGTGGCGATGGCTGCATCGAATTTGGCTTGGAACTTCTCAGAAACACTCGCCCGCTAATAGGGCTTTGTGACTTATTAAAGAATGGTTCCCATTCTATTTCTGGAGTTCTCTCAGAAACACTCGCCCGCTAATAGGGCTTTGTGACCAGATCATTAAGAAGGGCTGTACGAAGCCACCCATTTGTTCAGAAACACTCGCCCGCTAATAGGGCTTTGTGACCAATTTAAGTTTGGTGGATCGTCCGCATATTTTGATTCAGAAACACTCGCCCGCTAATAGGGCTTTGTGACTCGTAATACTGGTTATAGGTGCATTGGCTATTAAGGTACTCAAAAACACTCGCCCGCTAATAGGGCTTTGTGACATTAGGTCAAAATTCTTATAATACTTTATCTCAAGCCTCAGAAACACTCGCCCGCTAATAGGGCTTTGTGACCCACTGCGCTGACCCTTTTAACGCAGTGGCGTATTGCTCAGAAACACTCGCCCGCTAATAGGGCTTTGTGACTGAACCACCTTCAGCTAACCAATCATTGAATGAGACTCAGAAACACTCGCCCGCTAATAGGGCTTTGTGACTCATCCAGAATTTTACTTCTCAGCGGGATGACCTGCGCTCAGAAACACTCGCCCGCTAATAGGGCTTTGTGACCTGATTGTGCTTTTTTAACGATTTAAGAATACGTTTACTCAGAAACACTCGCCCGCTAATAGGGCTTTGTGACAATTCCGGTCCAGGATGATGTGTTGCGCCTTCGCGCTCAGAAACACTCGCCCGCTAATAGGGCTTTGTGACGCGACGATTTCCGAGAGCACCTCGTCGGTCTGCTTGGCTCAGAAACACTCGCCCGCTAATAGGGCTTTGTGACCCATTGAGAGGGGGTTTTCATTTGGGGCTCCTTTCGCTCAGAAACACTCGCCCGCTAATAGGGCTTTGTGACCATTATTATCATTTGGTGGTCGACTGATGCTAGGAGTTCTCAGAAACACTCGCCCGCTAATAGGGCTTTGTGACACATCAATAGTTTCTCGTGGAGTAAAATTGTTAACACTCAGAAACACTCGCCCGCTAATAGGGCTTTGTGACTGTTCATGCTTTTTCACCACGGCCGCCAGATTCACCTCAGAAACACTCGCCCGCTAATAGGGCTTTGTGCCGGGTCCTTGGTGCTCCAGATGTCCGACTTCCACCCGCTCAGAATCACTCGCCCGCTAATAGGGCTTTGTGACTCGACTTTCCATCCGTCGGTCTTATTGAAGAATTCCCCGCTCACTCAGAAACACCTGCCCGCTAATAGGGCTTTGTGCCGTCACTTTCGAATCGCCGCAACCATCTCCGCCCTTTCACCCCCATGCCCGCGTCGGTTATCGCCACCCCGTCGCGAGTTTGAAAATCCCGCGCTCATCCCCGTTAAATGGACAGGAACGACCGAGCTGAGCAGGGCAACAGGGGTTGGCCTATCCTTAAGCAACTTTCCCGACTCCCGACCTCGCCCATGCCCGAGCAACACACCGATCCCAACGCCCAGTTCGACGGATTCTGGCGCCGCCGCCACCAACTCGATGACAGGCAATGGCTGGCTTTCCGTCAACTGGTTCACGAAACCCTGCGCCCCTGCCGGTTCAGCGAACTGGCGGGGCTGCCGGACGACAAGGAAACCTGTATCGATGACTTTTTCATCGACCGGATTTTTGACCCGGCCCAGCAAACCCCACCGGGGGAGAGTAAGCCCGTGACCCTCGGTTATCTGGTGACCATGTTTCGGCACTATCTCCATGATCGGCTGCGCGATCCGTGGCGGCAGCGCCGAGTGGAAATCGACGACGTGCCGGACGAAGCGGCCGCGGAGGCTCCCCCGTTCGAACGACTGGACGATCACGGTCTGACCGACGACTCGATCCGTCGGGCGGCGGACGATTTTCTGGCCGCCCGCCCGCCCTGGGACCACCTCGCCAGAGAGTTGTGGTGGATTCGACCCTACCTCGCCCGCCACTTCTGCGCCGACAAGAGCGAAGCCCTGTCCGCGCTGGCCCGCCGGCTCGACATCCCGTCCCACCATTACAAGGCCCAACAGCTCGGCATCACCGCCATCAAGGGCGGCTTCCCGAATCCGGACGCTTTCCGCGCCACCCACCTCGGCCGCTGGCTCGACCAACTTGGCTTCGACCTGAACGACGACGACGCGCCGGCGCGGGTCCGAATCGCCCTGCAACTGCTCTGTCGGGCCGCTCTGTACGGCGGATCGGCCGCCGCATCCTCGTGAACCGCGCGCCGATCTCGATCCCATTCGTCGTCCGCCGGCCCTCGACCGGACCGACGGGCCAGGAGTTTTGAACCATGCGTACCCTGCACCCCGCCTTGAACCTGATCGAGGCCCACCTGTTCGCCCCCTCCGACGCCCTGCTGCGCCGCTGGCTGGAAAGCGATCCCTCGCTGCCCGCCGCCACCCGCGCCGCCCTGGACGCCGATCCCATCGCCCGATCCCGCCGCGCGGACTGGGACGCACCGCCGCCGGATCGGGAACCCGTGGGCGGCGCCTACCCGCCGATCGCCGATCCGCCCCGCTGGCTGCGGGAACGCATCCAGCAGCGAGTCCAGGCGCAACGAGCCACCTTCGCTCCCATCCCCACCGCCGGTCAGATCGTCCGGGTGGACGAAGCCATCGGCCCGGAGGGTCCGCTGGAGCACGATCAACCCTACCCCTTGGCGGTATTGCTCGGCGAATCGTCCGAAACCGCCGGGGTCTGGTATGGCTGGCTGGTCGCGCCGGAAACCGACTATGCCAGCGATGCCGACCTGATCCTGGATGACGCCGACGGCCCTCGCGACCCGTTGGCCGGTCTGGTGCAACTCTGGAACCCGGTCTATCTCTACGTACCGTCGGCCAAGAAGGTGTTGGCGCAACTGCCGCCGGAGCGACTGGCGGCCGTTCGCGCCCTGGCGCTGGATTTTCTTACCCAACCGCCGCCGGCGTTGCAGCCCGAGCCCGGCGTTCTGGTCGAACGGCGCACCTCCCAGGGGTATGGGGTGCTGACCGGCACCCCGCTGGGTAGCGCCGACGATCCCCGCCGCCACTACCGGACCCTGTATCGGGCCGCCGCCGAGCTGCTACGGGAACCGGTACGATTGGCGCAGCGGCAACCCAGCCGGGTGGAGCGGCTGCTCGACCGTTTGCGCGCGGTGGGTGCGGCGCTCGGCTTGGATCTACTCCCCGCGCCGGCCCCGGTCATGGGTGAGGTCATCGCCGAGATCCAGCGACTGGGTGACTGGCTGGAACTGGATCTACGGGAACTGCCCGAGGAACCCGGTCTCTTCACCCTGCGGGCGCGCAACCTCCGGGACTCGCCCTGCCGCATTCAGGTCGTGCGCCAGGAGGTCATCTTCCAGGAACACGTTCTGTCCGGACACCAGGAAACCCAACTTCTGATCGAGGTCGCGCCGGGCACGGAATTGGTGCTGTCGGACGACGGCGGAAAGCGGCTGCGCTGGCCGCTGGTGGAGTAAACGGACATGGATGAACTCGTCGTCTGGCTGTGGCGAGAGGGGGGGCAGGGCGAACATTTGCGCGTCTGGACGCCCGACCGCACCGAACGGTTCGCCGATCTGGCCAGCGACGCCACCGACCCGGCCGCCGGCCGCGATCCCCGCCCGCTGATCAACGATTCAGAAACCCTGGCGCTGGAAGCCGCCCTCCCCGCGCCGCTGGCCGCCGGGCTGGCGACGCGACTGCGCCAGACCTCTCGGTTGCGCCTGCGCCTCGCCGCCGACCTGCCGGCGGCCTGGCAACGCTTCCCTCACGAATGGCTGACGCTGGACGGCCGACCGCTGCACGACCGCTTGCGGGTCTGGCGTCACGTCTCCCGCACAGCGGAACCGGTCTCGCCCGCCCGAACCGCGCCCGTGGCGTTGCTGAATCTCTGGCCGCCCGACGAAGCGGTGCAATCCCTCGTCGATCTCGCGCTTTCTCCCGCCCAGGTACATCGCTACGACGGCCGCCGCTGGGTGGACGCCCTGCTGCGCACCCAAGATCCGCGCCGCTTCAGCGCGCTGTACCTGGTCGTGCACGGTAGCGAGCGCGCCGATGCGCCGCCGTTTCGCCTGCCGGACCGCCTGCTTTGGGAGCTGCCGCTGACCCAGCCCTTGCCTCCGCTGGTCATCCTGTCGGCCTGCGGCGATTGCAATGGCAACCTGTTGGACTATGCCGCCACCCTGCTGGAACGAGGCGCGAGTGCGGTGCTGGCCGCGTTGGGCCCACTGGACGCCCGCGACGCAAAGGCGCTGCTGCCCAGGCTGTTACAGGGCTGGTTGGCGGGAGAGCGGATCGGCGATGTCCTGGATGCCGCCCAAGCAGCGGTGACGTGGCAAGGCCGGGGTCGGCTGTGTCTGCTGGGCACCGGTGAATTGCGGATGAGCGATGCTCCGACGTGGGCCGATCTGGCGACTGACCGGCTCGCCGAACATGCCCGCGCCGGCCAGGACGCTGTCCTCGGGGAACTGCTGCCGCGCCTGACGCTGGAGACGTTTCTCGCCGCCGGTGAACCCAGCCGGGCAACCCAGCACCTGCGCGAGCATCTCGGTATCCCCGAGTTGGGTGCTCCAGCGGAAAACCGGTCGCTGCTGGAACGGCTATGGCCGCTCGTCGATGGTTTGCCGACCCTGACCCGGCTTTGGGTCTCGCCCTTGCTGGCCCATTTGGCCGAGCAATACGACCACGCACGTCTAAATGACTGTCGGCGACAGTTGGCGCAACTAGCGCGCGCGCATCCCGAATTCGCTGGCCTATACGCCGACTGGGCCAAGGCCGAATACCGCCGAGGCCACTACGCCAAGGCAGCGGTCGCTATCGTCGATGGACTGCGTGGCGCCACCGGGACGGACGAGATTTCGGTCCGACTGCTGGGTCTGCTGATTCTAATCCTGATCGACCTCAACCTGCCGGAACCGGGTCGAGCGCTGCTCGGCTTGCGGGAACAGCGACTGGATCGCATGGACGGTACATTTGCCGAACAGGAAAAATTCAAGGATCTGGAAAGTCGGGGACGGCTGGCGCTGCGGCGGGGCGAGTACCGGGAAGCGCTGGCCCGGTTCCGCCACAAACGCGCCCAGGCGCCCGAACACAAAGAAAAGGGTTGGCGCGAACTGGCGTGGCTGCTGTATGCCGCCGCTCTGGTGGGGCCGATAAACGGCGATCTCCAGTGGGCCGAGGAATGCCGGGCGATTCTGGCGGGCCGTCCCGAGCCGGGACCCGGCAATGACGACGTACTCTATCTGTTGCGCGCCTTGGCCGCCTGGGCGTGGCAACGACAGGATGCGGACGCGCGGGATGCGCTGGCCGCCTGGTTGCCCGAACCGGAAGGGCGACTGTACAGCCGTCAGGACATCGGGCCGGTTGGCTTCGCGCTGGCCTATCTCCACCTCGGCCGGTGGGATGGACGCAGCGCGCTCGCCCTACCGGCCTGGGACGAAATTCGGGTGGCCCTCGAAGAGGGTCGCTATTTCCTCGAACTGGCGATTTTCGGCCGCTTGTTGGACCGACCTCAATCGGAAACCGAAGCGTGGCTGACCCACCATCACCGAGAGCGTCGCGATGCGTTGGACGCCTTGGCGCCGGAGAATCTACCGGCTTGGCTGCGATCCGAGCTTCCCGAAACGTGGCCCGACGACATGAGCGATCGGGAATTCCGAGAACGCGATCTGCTGCTGGGGACTGAGCCGCCGGACTGGAACGCCTTGGTCGCTGCCTGCCTGCTACCTTGGTGAGGCCGCTATTCCGCTTCGCAGCCACTCCATCAACCGAATCCTCACTGGATGATGCAACAGGCCAATTTCCTTCAGATCGATTCGGTTCAACGCCTCGTACCGAGGACAGAGGTAGGTGTCGCCGGCCTCCGAGCGGGCCTGCTTGAACAGCGCGTCCCGCGGGGTCAGATGGAAAAAATTCGGGTTGACCTGGCGGGTGCCGGGCAGCACGTAGTAATCAACACCCTCCCGTTTCAGCGATACCACCGGCCGCCAGTCCACCGGCTGGCGCCGGTCGTGGCCGAACTTGAGCCGGCTTTGCCGGGCGATATAACAAAATCCATGCGCCCATTCCTGGTCGAGCGCGAGTTCCGCAGTCGAGGGGGCGGGGCGATGTTGAAAGGCGTGCATGGCGGGGAACCTCCCGTAAGACTTTCGGGCCGAGCATAGCAGGAATCGCCCGCGCCGGGCGGAGCGAGCCAGTTGGAGGGCCTATCGATTCAGGCGCGCTGGCCAGGCCGCACATGGGGCAGTAGGCGATTCGCTGGCCGCACAGCCGTCGTACCAGCGTCTCGGCGTAACCGTGTTTGCAGCCGGGCGACACCTTGGCGCAGCCGGTGACCGGGTTCCAGGTCTGTTCGGTCCATTCGATGCGAGAAATAGCCATCGTCGTCTCGTGGGCTTCTGTCTGGATCAACCCACCCCGTCGGCTGGCCTCGGAGACCGCTCGACCTCCGGGACGACCCGCCCCAACTCGCGCTCCAGCCACGCGGCCACCAGCCGCCGGTGGCGCCACACCGTCGCGGTGACGGGCGGTCGCTCCCAGCACAGCAACACCGGCTCGTGCGGGTCGGCCAGCCGGTCCAGGTCTTCGACCCTCTGACGAGGGTCCAAGCGAGCCCGGATCGCCTGATACAACGGCTCGTACTCCGCACGAGCCATCTTCAACATCGGCGCGGTTGGATTCAAAGGCCGATCGACCCGAAAGCCGACCGGCGTGCCGCGCGGCGCCCAGCGGGCGATGCCGGTCCGGCCGGGACCGGTGGTATAGGTGAAGAACGATGCGGTTCGCATCGAGGCGCTAGCGCCCGCGCGCCGGCGGGGCAAGGGCCGATCCCGACGATCCGGCGCCAGCGCTCGCCCCTTCCCGCCAATTCAATTCCGCCACGTCCTTGACTCCGACCGGCGGTCGCCAGTCGGCGCAGTCCCCCCGCAGTTCCCGAATACGCGCCATCTGGAGATCGTGGGCCGCGTCGGTTTCGGCTTGCCGCTTCGCCGTGCTCTCGTTGTCCCGCGCCACCACCACCGCCTCGGCGCGCAGCAGGAGGGTTTGCACGGTGGGGTGATCCAGAAAGCAGCGCACGCTGGCCCCGCCGCTGACCCGCACGGTGGGTGGGGCCTTGCCACGCCAGCCGGGCCAGGTCTTGCGCGGCCAGGGCATCGACGCCGCCCTCCACGATCCAGACCACGCGCGGGTTGCCCGGCAGGCGAGGCGGATCGGTCTTGTCGCTGCCCGCCAGATCGCGTTTCGGCTTGTCGTCGGGACCGGGCTGGATCAGCCGTTTGGTGACGTTGCGCGCCGCGCCTTGGACATCGCGTCCGACGAACAGCACGCCGCCCCGGGTGTAGCGCAAAAAGCCGGTGCGTTCGGCCTGGTCCAGCGTGTCCGACGAGATCCCGCGCCCGTGCAGGTAGACCCGCCCGGCGTGGCGGTCGCGCGCGCTTGCGGCAAGCCGGTCCAGGACGGCGTCGCAAAGCAGCTTGAGGGCGACCCGACCCAGCGCGGTCGGTCAGGCGAACCGGTGAAGTGAAGGCATCTCCAGTGAGAATCGGCTATTTATTTATACCATCATATCCTTAACTCGCCTGCCACCCCACCCCGTTCCACCCCCCGACAAATGCTTCAGTCGCGTCCGTCAAGCACGACGCGGCCCGCCATCAAAGGCGATGAGGGCGATGAAGATTGAGGCATTCAATTAAATGATGGTATAAATAACCTGGATCGGCGCATGAGAACAACCCAAACCACCGATCCCCCCGCCGCCACTGTTCCGCCCGATCGATCGCCACGACCGGCTGACGCCCCAGGCGCTGTCCGGCCATGCGGGGGTCACTCCATCAGTTCTGACCTCAGCCCGAAAATGCCGTTTTCTCAAACCGCCCGATGCCGGCGCCCGTTTGCTCGTGCCGGTTCGGCCCGGTCTCCTCTTCGAGGTGACCGTCGATGGTCGTCGGGACCGCCATCACCCCCGCCCACCGCCGTGGCGAATCGCGGCTGGAGCCGCCGCGTCCTGACGCCCACCGAGCGCGCCCGCTAACAACCCACGGGACGCGCCGACGATGAACACCGTCGCCCAACCCGCCAAGATGCGGCCGTGAAGCCCTCGCGCGTTCGCCAGGCGGTGCTTGGACAGATCGTCAAGCGAACGCCGCGCAACAAGACGCCTGACAGACCAGACCGCGCACCTTGCCGGATCGGTCCCCCATGGGATGCTGAACGGGTCGAACCCGCCCGGAGTGTCTCCCATGAATGCCGCCGTACCCAGCCGATTACCCGCCGTGAGTGCCGCCGTGATCCCCGCTACCGCGCCGTTTGCCCCGATTGATGGGCAACTGGCTTACCTGCCGCTGGATTGGATCGAAGTCCAACCCGGCTTCAACCCGCGCACCTTTTTTGAGGATGGCGAGTTCGCCACCCTGGTCGAATCGGTCAAAACCCAAGGCATCCTGCAAGCGACCTGGGTTCGGCCTCGTGAGACCTACGATCCGGCTCACCCGCAATTCTGGCTGATCGCGGGCGAGCGCCGCTTGCGGGCCGCCCGTGTCGCCGGGTTGGCGGTGATGCCCACCACCATCCGGCTCGCCGATGCGCGGCAAGCCCTGGTCTTGGCCGAACTGGAAAACAACCCGGCCCTGCGGATCAATCTATCGGTGGCCGAGGAAGCCCAATTCGCGCAACGCTTCCTGGGCGAATGCGAGGGCGACCGCGCGGAAGCGGCTCGGCTGCTGGGCTGGTCTCGCGCCAAGCTCGATGCCCGGCTCTTGCTGCTGCACGCCGCGCCGACCGTCCTGGAAGCACTGAAACGGCGCCAGATTCAGGTCAGGCACGCCGAACTGCTGGCCGGATTGCCCGAAGCCACCCAAACCGGCACGCTGGCCAAGATCGTCGGCGACACGATTTCGGTGTCCGACCTGAAGGCCCGGATCAAGGGTTTCGCCCTGGATTTGAGCGCCGCGATCTTCGACAAGACCGATTGCGCGGCCTGCTCGCATAACTCCAATCTGCAAGCCACCCTGTTCGCCGAAGCGGTCGAGGGTGGACGCTGCCAGGACCGGGCTTGCCACTACCAGAAAACCCAGGCCGCGCTGGCCGCCCGCAAGGCCGAACTGGAAGCCACCTACCCCTGGGTGTTCCTCGACACCGAACGCGCGCCGGACCGTTACGCGGTATTGTCCGAGAGCGGTCCTCAAGGGGTCGGCCAGAGCCAATTCGCCGCCTGTCAGGGTTGCCGCGCCTTCGCCGCGTGCCTGTCCAGCCAGCCCGGCCGGGAAGGCGTCCTACAAGCCCCGCTGTGCGTCAACCTGAGTTGCCACCGCGAGAAAGTGGCCGCCGCGCACCCGCCCGCCGCCGCCCCGCAACCCGCCTCCGGTCGCGCGACCGCCACCCCGGCAACGGCGCCGCCGGCCACCCGCAACGCCGCCCAAGCGGACGCCAGCCCCAAGAAAGTCGAGGCGTGGGTCGATGCGTGGCTGCGGCAACAAGCCGCCCAGACCGTCGTCACGCAACTCGATTTATTGCGGGCATGGTTGCTGCTGGCGCTGTTTCGCGAGGCCGGACAACCGAGCGCCGTGCTGGCCGAGGTCGGCCTCCAGGTCGGCGCCACGCCGACGCGGGCCGACCTGATTCCGCGGTTGCACGGCCTGGACGCCGAACGCAAACAGCAACTGCTGATCGCCTTGACCCGCCATCTGATCCAGCAACGACCGGCTAGTGGGGGCGGGGAGCCCGGACCCGGCGAACCAGCCCAAGCCGCCGTGGCGACTTTGCACGCCGGAGCCATCGATCTGGCGGCGGCGTTCGTCCCCGACGAAGGCTTTTGGCAGGCCCACACCAAGGCGGGCCTCGAAAGCCTGCTGCACACCGCCCGGTCGCCGTCTGGCGAAACCTTTGCCGAATGGTACAGCCGCGAGCATCGGGAATCGGCCACCGATCACCAAGCCTTTGCCCGGCTCATGAACGGTTCCCGCGCCGCGCTGATTACGGCGCTGGTGGCGACCCGCTTCGATTTTTCGGCCTGGGTGCCCGATGTGATCGCCCGGCGGTTTCCGGCGCGGCGCTGAGGCCATCGATGCCCGCCACCTCGACCGGTCCGAGGCCGGTGGGGGCGGGCTGGGGACGCGGCGCTTGCCGGCAGGTCCTTTCGTGAGAACCTATCGCTGTATCAATGAGTTGAGGTCACTTGAGGAATCGTTATGGAACTGTTCGAGTGGTTGAGCCGGTGCCTGGGACCGGGCGAGCGCCTGCGGCTGGAGATCGCGCGGGAGGGTGAGAGCCTGTCGGTTTTGGCGCAGCCCCTTCTGAAAACCGCGCCGCCCAATTTGGATGAGGAGCGGCAACAGCTACGCGCCGCCCTGGCTCATCCCTGGTGGTTGACCGGCACGCCCGATCAACTGGATCGGGAGCTACCCGAAGCGCTGCGGACCTACGCCGACCGGCGCCAGACCCTCCAAGCCGCCGCGTCCGAGTGGGACGCGCTCGACGACGCCATCCGCCGCGCCCAGCGGGCCGTGCAGACCCAGCGTCAGAAAGCGGCCAAACAGAACACCCGTGTCCCGACCGGCGGGCCAGCCGCCGCGCCGGAGGACACGGGCAACGCGGTGGCGGCGGAAGGGGAGGGCACGGCGAACGCGACCTCGCCGGCGGTCACGCCGCCCGCCGCCGCCACCAACCCGGATTCCCTGTTTTGACAACCCAAGAGAACCTCATCATGACCGAACTGAACGTGCAACCCGTCCGCCGCATCTTTCAAATGGGCTGTTTGGAACTGCCCGATCCCGCGCCCGGCCTCCCGCCGGAGGAAGCCGTCCGATTACTGGCGGTCAACTTCCCGCAGTGCGCCAGCGGCTTGCTGGGCGCGCCGGAGTGCCGGGACGGGGTGTGGGTCTATCCCATCGACAAGCCCCCGGTGAAAACCAATGGCTGACGGCGAGACCCGAAGCGCCGCCGAACGGTTGATTGCCTGGGCGCGCACGGGTCCGTCGAATCCGTGCGCCGACCCGCTGGATCGTCCCGTATCCCTGGAGATCGCCTCATGCCCACGCGAGTTACAAGTCCTGCTCGGCCGCGTCCACGCCGGACGGCGGGTGCTGACCCGGCCCTTGGATCTGCCGCCGCGCCTGCTGCCGCCGCCGTGAATCCGCTGCGCTTGCCGAAATACGGGCGCTGCCTGTATCGGGATGCCTGGGCGCCGCTGCGCGAGCAAGGCTACGCGGCGTGGCACGCTCCACGGCGCGAGCCGGTCGCGGCCTTGCTGCTGCTGGCCCTGGACCGGGGCTGGATCGCGGCGGCGGCCGTTCACGCCGCGCTCGATGACCCCAGGCCGCACGCAGCGTTGCATCGCTTGTGCGCGACGGCCTGGCGCGTTCTGCCCGAATGGATCGAGGCCACCGCCCGGCGGCACCTGCTCGACCCGGTCCAGATGCCGGATTGGGCACCCTTTGTCGAAATCGACTGGGAAACGACGGGGCGGGAGACGCGCTGGGCGTTGCGGCTGAGTGCGTGGTGGCTGCACACCTTCGATCTGGATCGGCTGCCGCCCGCGCTGGCGGTGGCCATCGTCGAGGCGCTGGACTTGATCGGTATCAACTTGACCGAGTGTGGCCTGCTGCGCGATTTGGCCGAGCGGTGGTTCGACGAGTCCATCGCCGCTTTTGAGGATCTGATGGCCTCCGGTCCATGTGATTTCGCGGCGCGATGGGACTTCGTGCGGACGACAGCGTATGCCGCCGAATTCGGGTGGGCAACGGATTCGGATTTTGCCGCGTGGTGGGAAGAGACCGAAGCCTTTTGTGCGCCATCCCGCCCGTGGGTGCGGCGTGTGTGGGCGCGACGCGCGCCAGGCGACAGCACCGCGCGTCTGCGCCGGTTGACGCGGCGCCTCTGGCGCTGGCGACGGCGGGGGATCGGTTCGTGGCCCTGGTTTCGCTGGCTGCGCCGGGCGACGTTGACCCTGCGCCGTTGTCAACGACGCTGGCCCGAGTCCCCGGCCCGAGCGATCACTCTGGACGCGGAGGACGACGGTGAGCCACTGGCTTACGGGCAGCCCATCGGGTTCGGTGAACCCTGGGAGGAGCGCTTGCTAGACGATCTGAACGATTTTGCCCAGAGCGGTTCCGGTTTTGCGTGGTTCTTGCGCGGCGACAGCGGCTGTTGGGAGGACTGGCGCGACACCTTGGAAGGCTTTGCCATCGGCCAGGGACTGTTGATGGGCGCGTGTCAGGCCAACGCTGGGACGCAAGAGCATTTGAAGACGACCCCTGGAGCATCCCGATGAGCGTGGTCACCACCTCCACATGGCTCGATTTCACCCAAACCGTCGAACCCTTGAACGCGCTGTTGTTGTACCAGGTCGAGGGGCGAATCCTGGGCACGTTGCATCCCCTGAACACCGGCCGCCAAGGTCAGGCGGTCATCGGCGCGGGTCGGCCCTTCACCCATCGCGATCTCCAGAGCTTGCTGGCGCTGCTGGCGGGACAGCCGGCGCGACCGACCGTGACGTTTTTGCCGCCGACCGTGCTGGCGCACGGCGAGGATTTTACGGCCTGGTGGCAACCGGCCCAAATCGCGCCGATGTGGTTTTTGCTCCAGGGCCAGCGCTACGGGTTTCGCGTGCCGTGGCCGCCGCTGCTGTTCCTCGCCGTGCGGCACACCTTGTATTGCGCCGCGCTGGCGCAAGCGGATCGCCCGGACGCGGAAACGCCGTTGTTTCACGCGCCGCTGATGAACATCGACGCCCAGGGCGCGGTGTGTTTGGGCACCGCCGAGGTGCCGCCCACCTGTACCCTCGATCAGTGCGCCGCGTGGGCGGCCACGGTGTGCGAGACTCATTTCGCCCATGTCAGCCATCCCCACACCCTGCAACTCGACGGCGCGTCCCGCATCGACACCGAACGGCATTTTCAATTCTGGCGCGGGCTGAACGGCCAATCCGCGTTTCCGCGCGAGGCGCTGGTGCCGATCCGTCCCGACGCGGGCGCGTGGATCGCCGGGTTGCTGTAGTCCAAGGGGCCTTCCGGGCATCGCCCACCCTCTCTCCGGGCGGTGCCTGGTTTTTTTAGCCGCCGTTCGTTCCCTGGCCCGAATGCCGCGCCGTGACATCCTGGGGGTGTCCCTCAACTCAGGAGATCGTCACCATGACCGCCACCTTCTCCACGACATCCCAATGCTCTGCACATGAAGAAAAAGATTTTAATCGCCACGAACTGGAAAACGCGGGTAGCAAAATCGATGATTATTTCGGTTATCCCCATAACCCTCCTATTCCGCCAGAGCAAGATTTTATCAATGCAAAAGGGGAAACCATAAAACACCTGGCGCGTCAATTAGCGTGCATACGTGTATTGTCTTTTGAAACGTTTCAAGCAGACCGCCGCCGAGGATTTTTCAAGGGCCTCTTTCCCGTAACTAGATGCCCGCATCTCGCTCAATGCCCTGTGATTCCTCCACACGAATCTAGCGATGATTATGAGGGGAGGGTTAGAAGCACCCTGATATAGGGCCGAAATATTGTCGACCGATTTTTTAACGAATCAGGAGAATGTCGTATGGCTTCCGTGAATCGCGTCACTTTGCTCGGAAATTTGGGTAAAGACCCAGATGTGCGCTATATGCCGGATGGAACGGCGGTCGTCACCGTCAGCTTGGCCACTTCGGAGACCTGGAAAGACAAAGCCACGGGCGAGCGAAAAGAGAATACAGAGTGGCATCGTTTGGTGTTTTTCCGCAGGCTGGCCGATATTGCCGGTCAGTATCTGAAAAAGGGATCGCAAATTTTCGTGATCGGGCGGATACAAACCCGGAAATGGACCGACCAGACGGGTATCGAGCGCTATACCACCGAGATCGTCGTCAATGAACTGCAAATGCTCGGCGGCCGGGACATCGCGACGGAGTCAAGTCACGCCGCCACGCCCGCCTCGCAGCCCGCCCGCACAGGATCGGGAACCGCGCCGCGTGCCCAGGCGCCACAGCCCGCCGCCGCCGGGGCGGGCGGCTCCGACTTCGACGATGATATTCCCTTTGCGCGACCGGTGGCTTTGGATGGTCTTCCCTTTTGAGCCGACCGCAATAGACATCGAATCCGTTTGATTTGATGCCTGAACCACGGCTCATTTTCTCAATCAGACCCCGCCCCATGGCGGGCTTTTTTTGGCCGGAGAACGAGAAAAAGGGTCGGAATGAGACGGCGGGTTTCCGATCTTGCCCCAAGGGGTTTGGGCGTTACCGTGATTAAAACAGCGATTACGGATTCCCCGCCATGGCCCAAAAAAACCGTCCCCGTTCGGCGTCCCTGATTCAAGGCTTATTGCAACAGCGTCAATGGCCATCGTCCCAATTATTCGGTTGGTTCTTGGACGATGTGCTGGCGGACTTGACTGGCCAGCGCAAGCCTTATCCGCCGCCGGTGGAGGCCATCTCGTCGCTTCGCGAACTGGCGGGCGAGTACGCGCGTGGTGTCGCCGAGCATCCGCCGTTCGAGGATCTGTTGGGTCCGGTGTTCATGGAAGTGGCGCATCGCGGCGATCAACAAGCGCGCGGCCAGTTTTTCACACCGCCGGGCATTGCGCGACTGACGGCCGAGATGCTGAATGTGGAGTATTCCGGGCCACACCCGGACGGCCGCTTGTGGCAGGTGTACGAACCCGCGTCCGGCGCGGGCGGCATGCTACTCGCCTTCATCCAGGTACAGATCGAACGATTCACTCCCGAGTCCTTGCGGCACTGGAGCTATACCGCCATCGATCTCGATACCCGCTGTGCGCAAATAACAGCGGCGCAACTGCTGGCCAACGTGTTGATCCATCAGATGCCGATGGGCGAAGTGGTGGTCTATCAGGGAAATGCGCTGGCACCGGACGCCGATTGGCGGGTCATCGTGCATGCCAGCATGGAAGCCGACCGTCCGCCCGCGCGGCATCCGGCGCGGATCGAGGCGGTACAGGCCGCCGCCCGAAATGTCGATCTGTTCGGGTTGCCGGCGTGAGGGCGTCCGCGATGCCCGCGCTGATCCTGCCCGAAGCCTGGCTGGAACGACCGGTGCGGACCCTGCTGATCGGCGCGGGCGGCACCGGCTCCCACCTGGTCGGCGCGCTGATGGCGCTCGATCATGCCTTGCGGGCGCTCGGCCATCCGGGCGGTCTACAGGTGACGGTGTACGATCCCGACCGAGTATCGAGCGCCAACCTGGGACGACAGGCGTTCTGGCCGGTCGATCTCGGACAGAACAAGGCCATGACCCTGGTGCAGCGCGCCAATCTGACGCTGGGCCTGGATTGGGTGGCGGTGCCGCACGCCTTTCAGGTGAGCGCGCGGACGCTCGACGGGTACGACCTGATCCTGAGCGCCGTGGATCGGGCCAAGGCGCGCGCCGAGATCGGCCGGCTGGCCACGCGCCGACGCGACGATGCCGCGCGGCCGGTGTTGTGGCTGGATACCGGCAACTCGGATCGGGAAGCCCAAATCGTGGTGGGTCACTGGCGAGCGAGCCGGAAGACGGTTTGGATTCCCAACGTGTACCAGCTCTATCCCGAATTGGCGGACCTGGCGGATCGCCACCCCCGCCCACCGTCCTGTTCGGCGGCGGAATCGCTGACCCGGCAGTGGTTGCCGATCAACCGTCTGGTGGCCGACCTCGCGCAAAGTCTACTGTGGACGCTGTTCCGGCAAGGACGGTTGGAACGGCACGGCGCGTTCGTCGATCTGGCCACGCTCAGCGTCCATCCGCTCCGCGCCGATCCCGAGGTGTGGGCCAGCTTCGGTTGGCGGGGGTTCGAGGCGCGTCCGCTATCGGGGAGAGACGATGCTGATTGACGGCAACCTGATTGTCTACGTCACCCAGCCCGATCAAACACGGCTGCGACCTTCACTTGTCGAGAATGCCACCCATTACTCGATGCTGGAAGGTGGACACTGGGCGCAAACCACTTGCCTGGGTCAGGAAGAACACGCCAGCGAAAAACCACGCGCACCGGGCCAGCGGCGCAAAGCGCACGAACCGAGGGGAAAGTCGTGTCACCCTGCCTTGGTGGCGCCATAATCCCTTGAGACCATTGAGAGGAAGACGCCATGAAATACCTCGCCATTGCCGTGCTCTTGGCCATCGTGGTGGGCGCGGCCATCCACTACGTGAACCACGCCGACGAACCGCCCCCCGCCGGACAACGCGCGGGGTGGACGCAACACTGAGCCTTTTTGCAGCAAGTTTGGGGGTTACGCCATGAAGTTCGCTGCGGCACACCCACCCCATCCACCGCGACCGGGGCGCCGCTGGCGGAAACGGTAATGACAGGCTAACCGAGATTGTCCAGCCGGCGATGCTCGCCTAGATCGACGATCATCCAGGCTTGAAGTCGCGGGCACGGGGACCGACCTGGCCGGTGAAGGTGAAGCGGACGCTGGACGGGTCGTGGTGTCAGGGCGCCAGGGTTATTCCCATCATATTCAAGGGGTGTCTGACCCACGCATAGGATGCATCATCGAGTGAGTAAATCTGTGCGTTACTCGGATTAAAAATTTCCCACCTTCCTCCAATCGGGTTAAAGGTGACTCGATCCTGTGTTTTGGCCATGTTCACTTCGGTGGTGGAAGCAAGCGTTGGCAGTTGCGAGGAATTAGCAATATCCTGATAGAGGTTCCCGGCCGCGCCATTGCATCCAGCTAAAAAAATGAATCCATATCTATCAAAATGCAAGCCTCTTCTTGTCAACCCCGAAATTACTTCTTGTCCAGTGCAACGCAAAGCTTCATGAACTTTAAAGGCTCCCGGATTGGCATGACCCAACAATATAATGGGCATGACCCGATTTCCTGTACATTCACTCAAGGAAACGCCACTCATGAGCCGTGTATTGACCACGCATTCATGACCTTCAAATACCCTATTAATCTCATTTAACTGTGTGTAACCCGTTGAGACAAGGATATTAAGACCCTTATTCATAGCCAGCTCCCTTCCCATGGCATTCAGAGTTTCAGATGAACGAATTTAGCAACTCTAAAGCGTTTTGGATGTAGGTTGGGTTAGCGCGCGGCGCTTAACCCAACAAAATTAAAATGTTAGGTTACGGTCCATGGCCTAACCCAACCAACAAATTCACAAATCATCTGGGTTACGCTTCGGGCGGATTTCGACGACCCCGTGACGCCCAAACACCGGCAGGTGCCGCAACCGGATCGATCGGTCGAACCTGTGAAACCGGTCGATCATGCGGCCACAGCGGTGACATGGGGTCGTCCGCAGGGTACTTTCCACCTCGATCAACACCGTGCCCTCCTCCAGCATTCGTTGGGTCAACACGCGCACGTTGGGCACAAGGGTACGGTCAGAGTGATCGGCATCGTCAGCAGTCCATCGGCAGGGATCTCTGAACAGCTTTTCATAACTCGGTTCCCGCTACCACACCCCTACATCTTGTGGCCTCCACGGGAAATCTCATAGAGCCATTTGGGAGATGGTAAATCTTATTCTTATCGGTAATAGGCATAACCAAATAAGACTATAGAATCAAACGATTTAACTAATTAATCAGTCTAGCCAATACTTGCGCATGCCAACCTGCCCAGGTCGGTAACGAATAACCCACGATCGATGATAAGGGGATGCCCATGTCTGAAAACAAATGTCCAGTGATGCACGGCGGCGCCACGGAGAGCAGTATGTCGAACATGGAATGGTGGCCGAAGGCCCTGAACCTCGATATTCTGCATCAGCACGATAGCAAGACCAATCCGATGGGAAAAAGCTTCAACTATCGGGAAGCCGTTAAAAAACTCGATTTCGATGCGCTCAAGAAAGACTTGCATGCACTGATGACAGACAGCCAAGAGTGGTGGCCAGCGGACTGGGGTCACTACGGCGGTTTGATGATCCGCATGTCCTGGCATGCGGCGGGGACCTATCGGATCGCGGATGGCCGCGGTGGCGCCGGTACCGGTAACCAGCGATTTGCACCCATCAACTCCTGGCCGGATAACGTCAACCTGGACAAGGCGCGCCGTCTGCTTTGGCCGATCAAGAAGAAATACGGCAACAAGCTCAGCTGGGCGGACTTGATTGCCTACGCGGGCACCATCGCCTATGAATCCATGGGGCTGAAGACCTTCGGTTTTGCCTTTGGCCGGGAGGATATCTGGCATCCGGAAAAGGACACCTACTGGGGTTCGGAGAAGGAATGGCTCGCTCCCAGTGGTAGCGAAGGCAGCCGTTACTCCGGCGAGCGCGATCTGGAAAATCCACTGGCCGCGGTGATGATGGGACTGATCTACGTCAACCCCGAAGGGGTGGACGGCAATCCGGACCCCCTCAGGACCGCCCATGATGTGCGCGTCACCTTTGCCCGCATGGCCATGAACGACGAGGAAACCGTCGCCCTCACCGCCGGCGGCCACACGGTGGGCAAATGCCACGGCAACGGCGATGCCGCCTTACTCGGCCCGGAACCCGAAGCCGCTAACCTCGAAGATCAGGGCTTGGGCTGGATCAACAAGACCCAGCGCGGCATTGGCCGCAATGCCGTCACCAGCGGTATCGAAGGCGCATGGACCACACATCCCACCCAGTGGGACAACGGCTATTTCCATCTGCTGCTCAACCACGACTGGGAATTGAAGAAAAGTCCGGCCGGTGCCTGGCAGTGGGAACCCGTCAACATCAAGGAAGAAGACAAGCCGGTCGATGTCGAAGACCCCTCGATCCGTTACAACCCGATCATGACCGATGCCGACATGGCCATGAAGATGGACCCGGAGTATCGGAAGATCGCCGAGCGGTTCTACAAGGACCCCGGCTACTTCTCCGAAGTCTTCGCGCGGGCCTGGTTCAAACTGACGCATCGTGACATGGGGCCGAAGGCGCGTTACATCGGTCCTGACGTACCGCAAGAAGACCTGATCTGGCAAGACCCAGTTCCCGCTGGGCGCACCGACTACGATCTGCAGACCGTGAAGGACAAAATTGCCGCCAGCGGTCTGAGTATCCGCGAAATGGTCACCACTGCCTGGGACAGCGCCAGAACCTTCCGGGGTTCGGACATGCGCGGCGGCGCCAACGGCGCACGCATCCGCCTGACCCCGCAGAAGGACTGGGAAGGCAACGAGCCTACACGGCTGGCCAAGGTGCTGGCTGTGCTCGAAGGCATCGCGGCGGATACCGGCGCCAGCGTTGCGGATGTCATCGTACTGGCCGGTAATATCGGCATTGAACAGGCCGCCAAGGCGGCTGGTTTTGACGTCACTGTTCCATTCTCACCGGGCCGAGGCGATGCCACGGATGCGATGACCGATCCCGATTCGTTCGAGCCGCTGGAACCCCTCCATGACGGCTATCGCAACTGGTTGAAAAAGGACTACGTCGTTAGCGCGGAAGAGCTGATGCTCGACCGTACCCAACTGATGGGGTTGACCGCGCCGGAGATGACGGTGCTGGTTGGTGGTATGCGCGTGCTTGGCGCCAACCACGGCGATGCCAAGCACGGTGTGTTCACCGAGCGCGAAGGCGTACTGACCAACGATTTTTTCGTCAACTTGACGGACATGAACCACACCTGGAAGCCGGCCGGTAATGATCTGTATGAAATCCGTGATCGCAAGACCGATCAGATCAAGTGGACGGCGACCCGCGTGGATCTCGTCTTCGGCTCCAATGCGATCCTTCGCGCCTATGCCGAAGTCTATGCGCAGGATGATAACAAGGAAAAGTTTGTCCAGGACTTCGTGGCTGCGTGGACGAAGGTGATGCACGCCGATCGCTTCGATCTGGCCTGATGCGGGCCGCATCCCCACGCTGCTATTACATGCGACGTGAGGATGTGATTTCCCGATATCGCCCCAAAAAGGGCAAGTTTTTAACGTCAATCAGGATCCATGCAGGCCTGAATGGGCATAAATTGGTCTGTCCCAGCCCTCGTCAATGAGAAAGTTTGCCGTGCCAGAACAATGTGGGGTTTGGGCTGACACCCCCCTCTTAAAAAGGATGCATAAGATACATATTATGTAATATGTATCTTATGCTGCCTATTCATGGGCAACGCTCTGGAAAAGCGCCTGTTTCGGCGGTATTCTAACTTCCCCTAAATGATCGTTAGCGGATGTTAGAAGGGTTCAAAACACCCCTTTTCGGATCACGCTTCAAGAGGGACCGGGTCTGCCCATGGACCTCAACAGTTGGACCGTGCGATCCATGCGGGCTCGGGCCAGAGCCGTGCCGGCACGGATAATGATTCGTGTATAATAAGTTGTGTCAAGTTCACACGAGTAATCATACCCGCATGGTGAAGAATATTACTTTTTCCGCCGAGGAAACGCTGATCCAGCAGGCCCGCGAGGTCGCGCATCGCCACAAGACCACGCTCAACCAGGCCTTCCGGCTCTGGTTGGAAAGCTACGCTCGGCAGCAAGACGTCGAGCGTTTCAATCAACTACTGGACCACCTGCAGGGCCGCTTGCATTCCGGCGGGCGGCGCTTCAGCCGGGAAGAGATGAATGAGCGCCGTTGATTTCTTTGACAGCAACGTACTGATTTATCTTTTCGATGACGCCGAACCCACCAAGCAGCGGATTGCCCGGCAGCGAGTGGCGCAAGCGCTGGCGGAAGGCACGGGTTGCATCAGCCATCAGGTCGTCCAGGAAACGCTCAACGTCCTGACCGGCAAATTTCAGCGGCCCGCCTCCAGCGAGGACGCGCAACAAATCCTCGAACGGGTGTTGGCGCCACTGTGGCGAGTCATGCCCACCGTCGATCTCTACACCCGTGCGCTCGACCTGCATCAGCGGTACCGTTACAGCTTTTACGACAGCCTGATCCTGGCGGCGGCTTTGGAAGCCGGCTGTGCGCGGCTTTACAGCGAAGATTTGCAAGACGGCCAACAGATTGAGGGATTGACCCTCGAAAATCCCTTCAGACTCTGACCCCCCGGTGATGAGGTCTTTACCAATGGCGAGCACGAACTCCAGGGTCAAGGCATCGCCCGCGCCGACCGCCACGCGTACGGATCTGGCGCCGGTGCTGCAACCCTACATCGAAGCGGCGCTGGCCGACCGCACCCGCCAGGAATACCGCGCCGACCTGCGCCGGTTCCTGCGCTGGGGCGGGACCCTGCCGGCCTCGCCCGAGGTGTTGGCAACATACCTGGTGGCCCACGCCACCGACCGTGCCATGGCCACCCTGCAACGCTGGCTGGTGAGTCTGGGCCGGGCGCACACCACCCAGGGCTGGCCCGATCCGACCAAGACGGAATTGGTGAAAACCACCTTCAAGGGGATTCGCCGCCGCCACGGCCGGCCGCAGCGCCAAGTCGCGCCGCTGGTCCGCGACGAGCTGGTGGCGCTGCTGTCCACCCTGGACGACAGCCTGCACGGGCAGCGCAATCGCGCCTTGCTGTTGCTGGGCTTCGCCGGGGCGCTGCGCCGTTCGGAGCTGGTCGGTCTTCAGCTCGGTGACCTTCAGTTCTCGCCCGCCGGCTTGACCGTTCAGTTGCGCCACTCGAAAACCGATCAGGAACATCGGGGCCGCCCCATCGGCATTCCCTTCGCGCGCGATCCCCGCCATTGTCCGGTGCAGGCGGTACGCGCCTGGCAAGAAGTCCTGGTCCAGCATCTACCTTGGACGCCGAGCGCGGAGGCGCCCCTGTTCCGGGCCATCAATCGCCACGGTCAGATTGCCGAGGCCGCCCTGACCGGCCGCTCGGTGGCCCTGATCGTCCAGACCTGTTGCCGCGACGCCGGACTCGATCCGACCCGCTACGCCGGGCACTCGCTGCGCGCCGGGTTCTGCACCGCCGCCGCCCTGGCCGGCAAACCCAACTGGCAGATTCGCAAGCAGTCCGGGCACAAGACCGACGTCATGCTCAATCGCTACATCCGCGACGGCCGCCTGTTCGCCGATCATC
>WBZL01000575.1_pt1 | contig 23798 bp, 20 predicted proteins | sample 5204291 | NCBI WGS metagenome assembly WBZL01 (sample SAMN12344345, study PRJNA552823) | activated sludge metagenome | biome: Activated sludge suspended growth; feature: Nitrification reactor; material: Wastewater; isolation source: activated sludge from nitrification reactor of wastewater...
CCTTTTCTATGCGCACGCGCGCCCGCGCGTGCTCTTGAGCCCGGAGCGCCGCGCGCGTCGCGGTTCGTTCCGCGCGGGTCCCGAACCGCTTCCGCGCTCAGGACGCGAGCCAGCCGGCGAGAACGGCGTCGGCCTCCGCAAGTCCGAGGCGCGCCGAAGCCGAAAACGCGATCACTTCGACGGCGCGGCCGGGATACCGGGCGTCGAGTTCGTCGCGGATGGTCGCCACCGCGCGCAGCCCCTCGGTGCGCGTGAGCTTGTCGCACTTCGTCGCGAGCACCGCGACCGGACGTCCCGAAGGCAGGAAGCCGTCGAGCAGCGCGAGGTCGAGCGGCTTCAGGCCGTGGCGGGCATCGACGACCAGCACGAGCCCGACCAGCGTCGACCGGGTCGCGACATAAGCGGCGAGCACGTCCTGCCACTCCCGTTTCACCGCCTTGGGGACCGCCGCGTAGCCGTAGCCCGGCAGGTCGGCGACGATCGCGCCCGAAGGCAGGCCGAAAAGCACGATCTGCTGCGTACGGCCAGGCGTGCGACTCGCGAACGCGAGCCGCCGCCGGCCCGCGAGCACGTTGATGGCGCTCGACTTGCCGGCGTTGGAGCGCCCCGCAAAGGCGACTTCCGGGGGGCCCGGCGGCGGGAGCTGCGCGAGCGCCGCGGCCGCGATCAGGAAGCTCGCGCCCCGCAGCGCGCGAGGCTCGGTCGGGGGATTGGGGACCTTCTCGGATACAATGGCGCGTTGGGTCATGCCGCACTGCTCCGCATGGCCCGGCGCGCGTCCCGCCCGGACTGCGCGCCGACGACCTGTGAGGGGAGGAGTCCGGACATGAAACGCACGCTGCTCCTGGCCTTGGCTCTCGGCCTGCCGGCGTTCGCGGTCGCGCAAGCACCCGCCAAGCCCGATGCCGCCGCGCGGGCGCGCGACCTCGTCAACCAGATCTGCGCGGCCTGCCACGGTCCCGACGGCACCAGCGCCACGCCGGCCAATCCTTCGCTCGCCGGACTGCCGGCCGACTATATCACCACGCAACTCGCGCACTTCAAGAGCGGCGTGCGCCCGAGCCCGATCATGCAGGCGTTCGCGGCGACGCTCACCGACGAGGACCGCGTCGCGCTCGGCAAGTTCTTCTCGTCGCAGACGCCCAAGCCGCAGGAAGCGAAGGATGCCACGCTGGTGCGTCAGGGCCAGAGACTGTGGCGTGCCGGCGACGCGGACGCCGGCCTGCCCGCCTGCAGTTCCTGCCACGGGCCCGCCGGCCTCGGCATCCCGAAGCTCTATCCGCGCCTCGCCGGCCAGTGGGCCGACTACACGGTCGCGCAGCTCAAGGCGTTCAAGGGCGGCGAACGCGGCATGGACAAGGAAGGCAAGGACGTCCACGGCCGGATCATGCACGCAGTCGCGCGCACGATGACCGAGGATCAGATGCGCGCGGTCGCCGAGTACGCGCAGGGATTGCGCTAGTCACGCGGCGCGCGTAGCGGCGGCGCGCGGGGGCTCCCCGGGCGCCGAACGGTCCGGCCTCCGCCTTCGCGAATCCGGACCCGACTCACCCGCTCCCGCGATGCAGGCCGTCGTCAGCGCGCTCAACGTCTACCCGCTCAAGGGCGCGGCCGGCATCCCGGTCGACGGCGCGGAAGTGCGCGTCACCGGCCTCGTCACCGGAGGCATCGCCGACCGCGAGTGGATGGCGGTCGATCCGCAGGGCGTGTTCGTGACGCAGCGCGAGTTTCCCGTCCTCGCGCGCGTGGGAACCGCTGTCGTCGACGGCACCGTCGTGCTCTCGGCGCCCGGCCGTTCGGCGATCGTCCTGCGCTGCGACGCTGCCGGAGCATCGCGCGACGTGCGCGTCTGGCAATCGGAGGTGCGCGGCCACGACGCCGGCGACGACGCGGCCCGGTGGCTGTCGGACCACGTCGGCACGCCGCTTCGGATCGTGCGCTTCGACCCCGCGCAGCCTCGTCCCTGCAACCCGGACTACGCCGGGGATTCCGGCGCGCACGTGCGTTTCGCCGACGGCTATCCGCTGCTGGTGATCGGCCAGGCGTCGCTCGACCATCTGAACGCGAAGCTCGCGGCGCGCGGCGCCGCGGCGCTGCCGATGAACCGCTTCCGCCCGAACCTCGTGCTCGAGGGTCTCGATGCGCACGACGAGGACCACCTCGACACGATCGACGTCGGCGGCGTCGTGCTCAAACCGGTGAAACCCTGCGCGCGCTGCCAGGTGACGACCGTCGACCAGTCGACCGGCCGCACCGCCGACGAACCCTTGGTCACGCTCTCGACCTACCGCCGCGACGATCGCCGCGGCGGCATCCTGTTCGGCGTGAACGCGATCGTGGTCGCCGGAGCCGGCCGATCCATTGCCGTCGGCGACCGCGCTGTCGGGGCGCTGCGCTTCTGACGCAGGTCCCGGGACCGCGGCAGCGCGCCCCCGGGTTCGCGTGAATCCGTCAGTTCCCGAGCGGCGAGCACATCGCCGGATACTGCGGTCCCCCGCCGTAGCCTTCGGGGATCCAGCCCGGCTCCCCGGTCAGCGACTTCGCGACCGTGAGTTCGGCGGGGAAGCGGTGGTTGACGACCGGTGCGTGGTAGAAGCGGTACACCGGCCGCGTCCCGGCAGGGCACGCGCCGGTCGACTGGTTCGGCAGTCCGACGTAGAACACGTTGGAGCTCTCGAAGACCCAGTCGGGGAACATGCTCGACACCAGCGCGCACTGCGCCGGATCGGCCGAGTAGAAGTGCGAGTTGTTGTCCCGCTGGTAGTAGCGGCACACCGGGTTGCGGCCCGCACCGGCCGCGGCGTAGGCGAGGAACGTGAGGCCCGTGCGCTCCCAGCCGGGCGGATTGCCGCCGTCGAGGATGGCGATCTCGTACGGGCTCGCCGTCATGAAATAGTGATCGAGCGCCGGGTTGTAGAACTCCACCACCACCACGAAACCGGCGGCGACCGAATCGGGCGTCAGGTAGCCTCGCACGAGCGGCAACATCGTGCCGAATTGCGAGAAGTAGTCGCGCCCGCTCGGGTTGGTGCACTGCGCGCTGCCGCCGAGCAGCCCGCCCCGAACCTCGAGAAACGAGCCATTGTAGAAGCGGAACGCGCCGCCGCTCGAACCGCCCTCGGTCGTTCCGAGGTCCCAGACGACGGGCGTGAACAGTCCTCCGCCTCCGCCCGCCGATCCGAAATCCACCGTCACCGGGCTGGCCGACACGCCGAGGCTCCATTTCTTCAGGTCGCCGGCCGGGTGGTGGAGAATCTCGACGTCGGAGCCGCTCGCGAGCGGTGCGGCGTTCCAGCCGCTGTACACGACGCCGGACGGAGGACCGCCGTTGAGGAGCAGGAGCGCCCAGTCCGAATCCGGGCTGCGTCCGAGGAGCTTGGCGCCTCCGTACTGGACGACGTAGTCGTCGGGCGAAAGGCTGTCGCAGGCCCACGAGTCGAAGAACCACCAGACCTGCAGCGTCGCGGCCTCGTAGGCGGACTCGAAGCAGTGGTTCGCCGAGAACAGGTAGGGCGCGCCGGAACCCACCGTGTCGGATATCAGCGTGCCGGTGCAACGCGCCGTTCCTCCGGACTCGGCGGTGAACACGAGCTTCCCGGTCGCGGCGGCGGCGTTCCTGGTCACCTGGTCCTGCGGCGTCGGGCTGCACTTGAAGTCGATGTTGCACGAACCGGAGTCGCCGATGTCGGACAGGATCTTCGCCTCTTCCGCCTTCGATTTCGACGGATCGACGACCAGGTGCGACACGCGCGTGATCTCGAACCCCGCGCCATCGAGCTTGGCCGCTGCGGGGACCGAGATCTCGATCGCGGCGGCGGAACCTTCGATCACCGGCGACCAGTACTCGCCGAACCGCGCGACCGCCTGCGCGACGGTGCTCGCGGGAACCGACAGCAGCGCGCTGCGCGCCCCCGGAGCCGCGAAGCGCAGCGTCGCCGCTCCGTCGAGCAACGACGCCCGCAATGCGACGCGCACCGCGGCGGCCCCGGACGAAGCGACTTCGACGCGCGCCACGCGCGTGCCGTCGTCGAGTTGCGTCCACGCGAGCGCGGACAGGTCGACCTTGCGCGACGCCTTCGGGACATCGCGGCCGAAGCCGATGAACTGGGGACGGCCCGGGGAGGAGACACTGCCTCCCCCGTTGAGCTTCGCGATCTCCCGCCCCGCGGACGATCCCGGCGACGCGAGTTCGACACGCCGCCCGGCCGTGGCGCCGCCGAGGCGCATCGCAACCGCAGCGGGCGCCGCCTTCGTCGCAGTCGTTGCGCCGGGTACGGACTCGGCGGCTTTCGTGGCCAGGGGCTGGGACTGGAGCGGAGCCGCCAGCGCCGCGGCGAGCACCAGGGTTGCGAAACGAAGGCTCATCAACGCACTCCTCTTTCGGCGAACATCGATCGGTCGCGTTCGAAAGGCCCGGACCGCCCCATCCGCCGTCCCGGAACGTTCAGGACGCGGCCGGCGACACGAGGCATTCGGACAGCGACTCCGTCCAGTGCGGCAAGGCGAATCCGAATGTGCGCTCGAAGCGTCCGGTGTCGAGCACGCTCCACGCGGGCCTGCGCGCGGCGGTCGGATACTCGGCGGTCGCGATCGGAACGATTCGAACGGCCGGACGATCCGCGAGGATCGCCCGCGCGAAACCATACCATGTAGTCGTCCCTCGCGCAGTCAGGTGGTAGAGGCCGCGGCGGTCGGCGAGCGCAGGCAGGCCCCGCGCCACGATGCGCGCGGTCGCCCGCGCGAGTTCGCGGCACCAGTTGGGCGTCCCGGTCTGGTCGTCGACGACGCGGATCGGCCGCCCTTCGTCGGCGAGGCGCTGCATGGTCAGCAGGAAGTTGCGCCCGCGGCGCCCGTACACCCAGCTCGTGCGCAGGACGATCGCGTCGGCGCCGCTCTGCGACACCGCCGCCTCGCCCGCGAGCTTCGTGCGTCCGTAGACGCTGACCGGGTTCACCGGATCGTCCTCCGCGTAGGGCGCGCCCGCCGTCCCGTCGAACACGTAGTCGGTCGAGTAATGGACGAGCACCGCGCCCGCGCGCTTCGCCTCCTCCGCGAGCACGCCGGGCGCGACGGCGTTCACCGCGTGGGCGAGCGCGGCCTCCTTCTCGGCGAGGTCGACCGCCGTGTACGCGCCCGCGTTGACGATCAGCGCCGGCCGGAGCTCGCGCACGAACGCGGCGATCGCCGAAGGATCGGCGAGGTCGAGCTCCGCGCGTCCGGTCCCGGTGACTTCGCCGAGCGGCGCGAGCGCGCCCGCGAGTTCCGCGCCGAGCTGCCCCGCGGCGCCGGTGACGAGGACCCGCATCAGGCGTAGGTCTCGGCGACGGCGAGCGGCGCACCCGCCGCGTCGCGCGGCGCGATCACCGGAGCGCCGTCGAGGGGCCAGGCGATTCCGAGCGCCGGATCGTTCCACAGGAGCGTCCGCTCGTGCTCCGGGTGCCAGTAGTCGGTCGTCTTGTAGAGGAAGTCCGCCGACGCCGAGGTCACGCAGAACCCGTGAGCGAAGCCGGGCGGCACCCACAGCATCCGCTTGTCCTCCGCCGAGAGCGTCACCGCGACGTGCCGGCCGAAGGTCGGCGAACTGCGGCGCAGGTCCACCGCGACGTCGAACACCTCGCCGGCGACCACGCGCACGAGCTTGCCCTGCGCGTGCGCGACCTGGTAGTGCAGGCCGCGCAGCACGCCGCGCGCGGAACGCGAGTGGTTGTCCTGCACGAACCCGGCGCCGATTCCCGCTTCCGCGAGGGCGCGCGCGTTCCAGCTCTCGAAGAAGAACCCGCGCGCGTCGCCGAACACGCGCGGCTCGACGATCTTGACGTCGGGGATCGCCGTCGGGACGACGCGCATCGCGTGCCGGTCAGCGTAGCGTGGGCTCGCGCAGGAGCCCGAGCAGGTAGCGGCCGTAGCCGTTCTTCGCGAGCGCCGCGCCGAGCGACTCGAGGCGCGCGTCGTCGATCCAGTTGAGGCGCCACGCGATCTCCTCGGGGCACGCGATCTTCAGGCCCTGCCGGCGCTCGATCGTCTCGATGTACTGCGAGGCCTCGAGCAGCGACTCGTGGGTGCCGGTGTCGAGCCACGCCATCCCGCGGCCCATCACCTCGCAGTCGAGCGCGCCCCACTCGAGGAAGCGGCGGTTGACGTCGGTGATCTCGAGTTCGCCGCGCGCGGACGGTTTCAGGTCGCGCGCCACCTCGAGCACGCGCTGGTCGTAGAAATAGAGCCCGGTGACCGCATAGCGGGACTTCGGGACCTTCGGCTTCTCCTCGAGGCTCACCACGCGGCCCGAAGCGTCGAACTCGGCGACGCCGTAGCGTTCCGGGTCGGCGACCGGGTAGGCGAACACCGTGGCGCCCGACTCCCGCGCGCTCGCGCGCCCGAGCTGTACGTGGAGATCGTGGCCGTAGAAGATGTTGTCGCCCAGCACCAGCGCGGACGTGTCGCGCCCGACGAAGTCGCGCCCGATGACGAAGGCCTGCGCGAGCCCGTCCGGCGAGGGCTGGACCGCGTAGGAGAGCGACAGGCCCCAGCGCGAGCCGTCGCCCAGGAGCTGCGCGAACCGCGGGGTGTCCTCCGGCGTCGAGATCAGCAGCATCTCGCGGATGCCCGCGAGCATCAGCGTCGACAGCGGGTAGTAGATCATCGGCTTGTCGTAGACCGGCAGCAGTTGCTTGCTGACGACCTGCGTCACCGGGTAGAGCCGCGTGCCCGACCCTCCGGCGAGGATGATCCCCTTGCGCGCCATCGTCAGACGGCGCGCGCGCCGGGCCGGCCCGAGCGCGCGCGCCCCCCGGGGGGAGGCAACCGAAGGTTGCTTCGGGGGGACGTCATCTCAGTGCGCGGGCTCGTACTGCAGCGAGATCCACGACTGGTACTCGCGCGTCTGCACGCTGTCGAGCCAGGCCGCGTTGTCGAGGTACCAGCGCACCGTCTTCGCGATGCCGCTCGTGAAGGTCTCGGACGGCTCCCAGCGGATCTCGCGGCGGACCTTCGTCGGGTCGATCGCGTAGCGCCGGTCGTGCCCCGGCCGGTCCTTCACGTGCGTGACGAGCGCCGCGTAGTCGCGGCCCGGCCGCTCGCGCGCGAGCACGGCGCAGATCGTCCGCACCACGTCGAGGTTGGGCATCTCCGCGTTGCCGCCGATGTTGTAGACCTCGCCGGGGCGGCCGCGCGCGAGCACCGCGCGGATCGCCGAGCAGTGGTCGGACACGTAGAGCCAGTCGCGCACCTGCATCCCGTCGCCGTACACCGGCAGCGGCTTGCCCGCGAGCGCGTTGGCGATCATCAGCGGAATCAGCTTCTCGGGGAACTGGCGCGGGCCGTAGTTGTTCGAGCAGTTGGTGGTGAGCGTCGGCAGGCCGAAGGTGTGGAACGCCGCGCGCACGAAGTGGTCGGAAGCCGCCTTCGACGCCGAGTACGGACTGTTCGGCGCGTAGGGCGTGGTCTCGGCGAACCCCGGCGCGTCCGGCGCCAGCGTGCCGTACACCTCGTCGGTCGACACCTGCAGGAACCGGAACGCCTCGCGCTCGCCGGACGGCAGCGCCGTCCAGTGGGCGCGCACCGCCTCCAGGAGTTCGAAGGTGCCGAGCACGTTGGTCTTCACGAACGCGTCGGGGCCGTGGATCGAGCGGTCGACGTGCGTCTCGGCCGCGAAGTTGACCACCGCCCGCGGCCGGTGCTCGGCGAGGAGCTTCGCGACCGATGCGCGGTCGCCGATGTCGCCGCGCACGAACCGGTGCCGCGCGTCGCCGCGCAGCGCCTCGAGGTTCCCGAGGTTGCCCGAATAGGTGAGGAGGTCGAGGTTGACGACCGGCTCGCCGCCCGCCGCGAGCCAGTCGAGCGTGAAGTTCGAACCGATGAAGCCGGCGCCGCCGGTGACGAGGATCATCGCGTCGTGGCAACGCGTGAGCGCCGCCGTGCGTTGACGGGACGCGGATTCTACCATCGCGCGCGCGTCTTTCCGCTGTCGCCGCACGACGACAGGCGCCTTCCTCCGGAAGCGCCGGGGACGTCGGCGCGGATGGAGCCGCCAGGCGCCCCGCCGCGGCTCGCGCGCCGCGCAGCGCGGTCGCAGGAACCGTCCGGATGCGTTCCGCTCCGGGCCTGCTTCAGCGCGCGGCGCCCCGCTGCAGCGCGAGGAGCTTCGCGTGCTTCTGGAAGCTCGCGAATGCGCCGATCGCGATGTGCGCGAAACCGGCCGCGCCGTCGAGGAATCCGAGCTTCAGCACGTAGAAGCGGACGAAGCGCGCGAGCGGCGACAGCGCGAGTTGCGCGAAGCCGCTCCGTTCGCCGCGCGCGTGCATCGCCTCCGCCTGAAGCGTCGTGTAGCGGTTCTGCTTGGCGAGGTAGTCCTCGATCGATTCGGCGGAAGCGTGCAGCAGGTCGCCGCGAAGCCGCGCGACCGGTCCTTCGGCGAGCACCCGTTCGTGGACCGGCTCTTCGCTCCAGCGCGCGCGGCGGCGGTCGAACAGGCGCAGGTTCCAGTCCGGGTAGCCTTCGCCGTGGGCGAGCCAGCGGCCGAGGAAACGGTTGCGCCGTGCCACGGCGTACGCCCCCGCGGCGGGCTCTCCGGACGCGAAGGCCTCCCGGATCGCGCGCTCGAGTTCCGGGGTCACGCGCTCGTCCGCGTCGAGGCACAGAACCCAGTCGTGCGCCGCCGCCGCGACGGCGAAAGCCTTCTGCGGCCCGAAGCCGCGCCACGCCTCGACGAGCACGCGTGCGCCGGAGCGCCGCGCGATTTCCACGGTATCATCGCGGCTGCCCGAATCGACGACGACGACTTCGGAGACGAACGCTGCCGAAGCGAGGCACTCCGCGAGGCTCGCCGCCGCGTCGCGCGTGATCACCACCAGCGAAAGAGGCAGCGTGCCGGCCATTCGTGGGTCGCGTCCGCGACCTCCCCTGCGTTCGTGACCCGATTCTACGATGGCCGCGGCGCGATCCGCCGCGCCGCGAGGCGTGCCCGGCCCTCGCCGTTGCGGCGGGGCGCCGGCAACGCGCACGGCCCGCCGTTCGGACCCGTCCCCCGAGGCACCCGATGAGTGCGGCGCTCATGGTGCGGTCCTCCTCGCTCGGCGACGTCGTCTGGGCGCTCTCCGTCGCACACGACATCGCGGCCGCGCGACCCGGTCTTGCCGTCGACTGGGTCGCCGAGGAGGCGTTCGTCGCGCTGCCGGCCATGATCGAGGACGTGAGGACGGTTGTCCCGATGGCGTTGCGACGCTGGCGCCGCGAGCCGCTCGCGCGGCGCACCTGGCGCGAGGCCTGGGCGTTCCGGGCCGCGTTGAGGCGCGAGCGTTACGACGCCGTCGTCGACGCACAGGAGCAGATGAAGGGTGCGGTGATCGCGCGCCTCGCGCGTGGCCGCAGGCACGGATTGGATCGGGCGAGTATCCGCGAGCCCGCGGCCACCTGGCTCCACGACGCGCATCACGCGGTGCCGCGCGACCTGCACTTCGCGCTCAAGTGCCGCCGGCTCGCCGCCATGGCGCTGGGCTACGCGGTCGAAGGTCCTCCGCGCTGGCGCTGGAGGCTGCCCGCTGCTCCCGCTTGCACGCCCGGCCGGCCCTATGTGGTCGCCGCGCACGCCACCTCGCGCGCCGACAAGCGGTGGCCACAGGAGCGCTGGCGCGACCTCCTCGCCGGCATCGGGGCCGGCGGCTTCACCATCGTGCTCCCGCACGGCAGCGACCGCGAGGAGGCGACGAGCCGCGCGTGGGCCTCGGGTCTCGAAGGCGCGGTCGTGCCGCCGCGGCTGCCGCTCGACGCGATGGCGGCGCTGCTCGCGCACGCGCACGCGGTGGTCGGCGTGGACACCGGACTCACGCACCTCGCCGCGGCGCTCGGCACGCCGACGCTCGCGCTGTTCACGGTGACCGACGCGGCTCTCGCGGGCGCGGCTGTCGCTGGCACCCACGCGCGCGACCTGGGCGGGAACGGCGCGGTCCCGACCGTCGGCGAGGCCCGCGCCGCGCTGGGCGCCCTCGTGCGCGACTCGGCGCGCTGCTGACCGTGCGCTCGCTCTACACGCTCGCCTGGCGCATCGTCGCTCCGCTCGCGCCGCTGCGCCTGTGGTGGCGCGGCCGGCGCGAGCCGGGCTACCGCGAGCACATCGCCGAGCGATACGGGCGCTACGACAGGCCCGCGCCGGGTGGCGACGTCGTCTGGGTGCACGCGGTCTCGGTCGGCGAGACGCGCGCCGCGGCGCCGCTGGTCGAGCACATCCTGCGCGAGCGGCCCGGCACCACCGTGGTGCTGACGTCGATGACCGCCACTGGCCGCGAGACCGGCAGGGCCGTGTTCGGCGACCGCGTCGTGCAGGCCTGGCTGCCCTACGACCTGCCCGGCGCGATGCGCCGCTTCCTCAGGCACTTCCGTCCCGCCATCGGGCTGCTGATGGAGACCGAGCTGTGGCCCAATCTCGCTGCGGAAGCGGCGATCGCGCGCATCCCGCTGTTCCTCGTCAACGCCCGGATGTCCGAACGCTCGGTGCGCGGCTACGAGCGCGTGGGATCGCTGATCCGGCCGCTCGTCGCCTCGCTCTCGGGGATTGCGGCGCAGACGCGAGAGGACGCCGAACGCCTCGAGCGCCTCGGCGCGCGTGGCGTTCGCATCACCGGCAACCTCAAGTTCGACATCGGCGTGCCCGAAGGCGCCGCCGCCCTGGGGGATGCGATGCGCGCGTCATTCGGCCGCTCGCGCGGGGTGCTGCTCGCCGCGTCGACCCGCGACGGCGAGGAGGCGCTCGTCCTCGATGCGCTGGCGCGCCGCCCGCTGCCCGCGGGAACGCTCCTCGCGATCGTGCCGCGCCATCCGCAGCGCTTCGACGAAGTGGCCGCGCTCCTCTCCGAGCGTCGGCTCGGGTTCGTCCGCCGCTCGGAGGCGCGGCCGGTACCCCCGGACACCGCCGTCCTGCTCGGCGATTCGATGGGGGAGATGGCCGGGTACTACGGCGCCTGCGACGTCGCGTTCATCGGGGGCAGCCTCGTGCCTCTCGGCGGACAGAACCTGATCGAGGCGCTCGCGGGGGGCGCGCCCGTGCTGGTTGGCCCGCACACGTTCAACTTCGCCGACGTCGCCGCGAAGGCGGTCGAGGCCGGCGTGGCCGTCCGCGTCGCGGACGCCGACGCGATGGCGACCGAGGCGGCAGCCCTGCTGGTCGATCGGGAACGCCGGGAGACGATGCGGGCGAGCGCGGCGCGCTTCCTCGACGCGCATCGCGGTGCGACCGGACGGACCTGGGCATTCGTGTCGGAGCGCCTGCGCGAACGCGCCGGCGCCTTCCGGCCCGGAACCGCGACGGACTGAAGGCCGCTCCGGTCGCCAGCGCGCGCCGCGGCAATCCCCTGGTCGCCAGGCGCGAGGAAGGGCAGACTCAGCCGGCGAGCCGCCGGTTGATGTCCTCGAGATCCTGCTCGGACAGCGTTCCGACCGCGGCCTTGAGACGCAGCTGGTTGACCAGATAGCTGAAGTAGGCCTGGGCGAGGTTGCGCCGCTGCGTGAACACGGTCTGCTGCACGTTCAGCACGTCGAGGTTGGTGCGGACGCCCACTTCCTGCCCCAGCCGGTTCGACTGCAGCGCGACCTCGGCCGACTGGACCGCCTGGGTGGTCGCGCGCACCGACGCAACCGAGCTGTTGACGCCGGTGTAGCCCACCTGCGCGTTGAACAGCGCGTTGCGGCGCGCGAGCTCGAGCGCCTCGCGCGCGGAGTCCTGCAGCGCGACCGCTTCGCGCACCTTCGAATCGACGAACCCGCCCTGGTAGAGCGGCAGGTTGAGCGCGAGGCCGATGGCCGCATTGCGCGCGTGGAACGACGCGTCCGACGAGGTGCTGCCGTTCGCGCCGCTCGCGTTCAGGCTCCCGACGAGATCGAGCGTCGGCAGGTGGCCGGCGCGCTGCCGGTCGACCTCGAGGACCGCGATGTCGTAGTTGACCTGCGCGACGCGCACCGCCAGATTCTCCTTCAGCGCCCGGTCGAGCCAGGCGTTCAGCGAATCCGGCGTCGGCGGCGCCGGGTCGAATCCCGGACCGAGCTTCTTCAGTTCGCGCGGCGCGCGACCGATGATCGCGCGAAGAGCGGTCTCCTTGACGTCGAGGTCGTTGCGCGCGGCGATCTCCTGCGCCACGATCTGGTCGAAGTTCGCCTGCGCCTCGTTGGTGTCGGTGATGGTGGCGACGCCGACCTCGAAGTTGCGCTTCGCCTGAGCGAGCTGCTCGGAGACGGCCGCCTTCTGTGCGACCGAGAGCTCGACGTTGAACTGGGCGAGCAGCACGTCGAAGTAGGCCACGGCGACCCGGATGATGAGGTCCTGCTGGGCCGTCGCAAGCGTGAAGTCGGCCTGCTCGACCACGCGCTTCGCCTGGTCGAACGCGACCGCGTTCTGGACCCGGTAGATCGGCTGCGTCGCGCTGATCGTGGCGCCGTAGGACTGGTAGTTGCCCGACGCGATGACCGGCGGCTGGGCGCGCGTGTTGTTGTAGACGTCGTTCGCGTTGACCGACGCCGAGAAGCCGACGTTCGGCAGGAGCCCGGCCCGCGCCTGCGGCGCCTTCTCCTGCAGCGCGAGCCAGTTCGCGCGCGCGGCGGCCAGCGCGGGATCGGCCCGCTGCGCATCGCGGTAGATGTCCATCAGGTCCTCGCCGGCGGCAGGCAGCGCTGCGCAAGCGAGCGCCAGCGGAACGGCAAGGGCGAGGAGGCGTCGTTTCATGGTGCTGGCCTTCGAGTCGATTCAGTAGCGAGGCATCGCGGGATCCACTTCCACGGCCCAGGCGGCGACGCCGCCCGCGAGGTTCCAGACCGGCGCGAAGCCCGCGCGGGCGAGAAACGTCGCGGCGAGGCGGCTGCGGACCCCGTGGTGGCAGACCACGACGAGGTCGCGGTCGCGCGGCAACTCGGAGAGCCGGCCCGGCAACTCGTGCATCGGGACGTGGATGACGTCGGACAACGCGCAGCGCTCGAGTTCCCAGGGTTCGCGCACATCGACGACGGCGGGCGGCCGCCGCGCCGCGTCGGACCGCCAGCGGGCGAGATCGGCGGGCGCGAGGTCGCGGATCAAAACGCGAAGCGCGCCGGCTCGGGCGCGTTGCGGAGCGGCTTCACCACCGTCTCGAAGAGCGAGGTCACCGCGCAGGCCCCCGGAGCCGTCCAGCGGTAGAGCTTCGCGGTCATGGCCGGCGCGTCACCGAGTATCGCGAATACGCGGCCGCCGGGCTTGAGCTGCCGGAAGAACGCGTCGTGGAGCATCGGGGTAGAGCCGGTCAAGACGACCACGTCGTAGGTCTCGCCGCCGAAGCCGCGCGCGCCGTCTCCCACCACGAGTTCCACGTTGTCGATGCCCGCGCGCCCGAGCTTCCCCGCTGCGTCGCGCGAAAACCCGGCGTCGATCTCGACGCTGGTGACGCGCGCAGCGAGGCTCGCGAGCAGCGCAGTCAGGTAGCCGCTGCCGGTCCCGATCTCGAGGACCGTCTCGCCCTGCCGGATGCCCACCTCCTGCACCGCGCGCGCCTCGAGCTTCGGTGGCCACATCGACTCGCCGCGGCCGAGCGGAATCTCGAGGTCGGCGAACGCCAGCGACCGGTGCCTTGACGGAACGAACTCCTCGCGCCGCACGGTGAACAGGAGGTCGAGCACGGTCGGATCGAGGACCTCCCAGGTCCGGATCTGCTGCTCGACCATGTTGAAGCGCGCTTGCTCGAAGTCCATGGCGGTTCGCTCTTGCACTTGGTGGGCCGGAAGGAGGGCTTGCGGGGAACCCGCGGCGCGGCCGGGATCACCGGTTGCACCCGTTGCCCGGCGCGGAGAGGGGCAGGTCGAGGCGATTTCGATTATCCCACGTCCGCGGGTCAGGCCTGCGTCCGGCCGCTCCTTCGGCGCCGGCCTCTTCCGCCGGTCCCGTGTCCGGTCCTGCCTCCGGTCCGACGGACGTCCGTGGGACCCGGGGCGAAGGGTGTTGCGCCATCGGTTTCAGTCCGCCGCGCTCCCCCCGCGCGCGTGCTGCGACGCTTCGGCGGCAAGGCGCTCCGCCTTCCGCGCGCGCCGCGCCCGGCGGGCCTCGTGCCAACGGTCGAGGTAGGCGTAGAGAACCGGCACGACGACCAGCGTCAGCAGCGTCGAGGTGATCACGCCGCCGATGATCGCGCGCCCCATCGGCGCCTGCGTCTCGCCGCCTTCGCCCAGGCCGAGCGCGAGCGGCAGCATCCCGCCGATCATCGCCGCGGTGGTCATCAGGATCGGACGCAGCCGCACCTGGCCGGCGTCGCGAAGCGCGTCGTCGAGGCTCGCCCCGGCCCGGCGCGCCCGGTTGGCGAAGTCGACCAGAAGGATCGCGTTCTTGGTCACGAGCCCCATCAGCATGATGAAGCCGATGATCGAGAAGATGTTGAGCGTGGTGCGCGTCAGGAGCAGCGCGAGCAGCACGCCGATGAGCGAGAACGGCAGCGACGCCATGATCGCCGCCGGCTGGGTGAAGCTCGCGAACTGCGAAGCGAGGATCAGGTAGATGAAGATCACCGCGAGCCCGAGCGCGGCGAGCGCCGCCTGGAACGACTCCTGCATGTCCTGCTGCTGGCCGGCCGCCGCGAGCCGGTAGCCGGGAGGCAGCTGCATCTCGTCGGCGATCTTCTGCACGTCGTTGCCGACGTCGCCGGACGGGCGCCCCTCGACGTTCGCGTAGATGCCGATGCGCCGCTGCAGGTCCTGCCGCTTGATGATCTGCGGGCTCGACGTCTCCACCAGTTCCGCCACCTGGCGCAATGGCACCATGCGCAACTGGCCGTCCGGCCCGTGCCGGTTGGTCGACACGTAGAGGTTGCCGAGATCGGACACGAGCCGGCGGCTGTCCTTCGGGAGCTGGACGTTGACCTCGTAGTTCTGCCCGTCGGGGGCGAGCCAGTAGCTCACCGTGTCGCCCGCCACCAGCGGGCGGATCGTCGCCCCGACCTGGGCCACGGTGATGCCGAGGTCCGCCGCGACGTCGTTGTTGAGCCGGATCGACAGCGCCGGGTTCGCGGCCTTGTCGGAGGTCTCGAGGTCGGCGATGCCGGGAACCTTCGCGACCTTGTCCGCGAACGCCTTCGCGATGCGGGCGAGCGTGTCCGGATCCGGGCCGAGCAGGTTGAACCAGATCGGACGGTCGTAGCCGATCGCGAGCTCGACGCCGGGGATCGGCTTCAACGCCGCGCGGATCGCCTTCTCCAGGTCGCGCTGCGAACGCCTCCGCTCCGACCGGTCGGCGAGCTTCAGGTTCACTCGCGCATAGTTGCGCCCGTCCTCGGTGCCGACGGTCGTCATCGCGAGCGAGATCTCGGGAAACTCCTTCAGCACCTGTTCGACCTCGCGCACCTTGCCGTCGGTGTACTCGAGGCTCGACCCGACCGGCGTGTTGAGGCGCAGCGAGATGAAGCCCTCGTCGGCCTGCGGGATGAACTCGGTCCCGACCAGCGGGACGACGAGGAAGCTCCCGAAGAACGACACCAGCGCGATCGCGATCACGCTCCGGCGGTGGCCGAGCGCCCAGCCGAGCACCCGGCCGTAGAGTTCGTGCACGGCGTCGATGCCGCGCTCGACCCGGGCCATGAAGCGGTCGAGCCAGGGGATGCGGCTGAACCGCGAGCCCGGCGGGTCGTGCCACACCGACGAGAGCATCGGGTCGAGCGTGAAGCTGATGAACAGCGACACCAGCACCGCGACCGCAACGGTCATCCCGAACTGGAAGAAGAAGCGCCCGATGATCCCGCTCATGAACGCGATCGGGATGAACACCGCGACGATCGCGAAGGTGGTCGCCATCACCGCCAGCCCTATCTCGTCGGTGCCCTCCATCGCGGCGGTGCGGTGGTCCTTGCCCATCGACAGGTGCCGCACGATGTTCTCGCGCACCACGATCGCGTCGTCGATCAGGAGCCCGATGCACAGCGACAGCGCCATCAGCGTCAGGAAGTTGATCGTGAACCCGAACGCGTAGAGCGCGATGAACGTGGCGATCACCGCGATCGGCAGCGTGAGCCCGGTGATGATCGTGCTGCGCCAGCTGTGCAGGAACAGGAACACGATCAGCACGGTCAGGAGTGCGCCCTCGACGATCGTGCTCTTGACGCGGTTGACGCTCTTCTCGACGTTCTCGGCGGCCGAGTTGACGATCCGCACCTCGACGTCCGACGGCAGGCGGTCCTTGAGCGAGGCCACCGCCTCGCGCACGTTGCGCCCGGTCTCGACGATGTTCGCGTCCTGCGCCTTGCGGACGTCGATGGTGATCGCCGGGCGGCCGTTGATGCGCGCGAAACTGGTGGCCTCCTTCTCGCCGTCGACGACGTCGGCGACCTGCGAGAGCGTCACCGGTCCGCCGCCCTGCTGCGCCACGATGATGCGGCCGAACTGCTCGGGGTCCTTGATCCGCCCCTCGACGCGCACGACCGCGTCGCTCGAAGGACTGGTGATGCGCCCGGCCGGCACGTCCTGGTTCGCCTCGCGGATCGCGTTGATCACCTGGTCGACCGGGATCCCCAGCGCCCGCAGCGCGTGCGGCTTGACCTGCACCAGGATCTGGCGCGTGAGCCGGCCGTTGACTTCGATGCGGGCGACCCCCGGCAGGTTCTCGAGCGCCTTGACGATCGTCTGGTCGGTGAGCGAGGTGAGTTCGCGCAGGCCGGTCGTCGGCGACAGCACCGCGAGCGAGACCACCGGCGCGTCGTTCTCGTTGTCGGCGCGGATGACCAGCGGGTCCTTCACGTCGCGCGGGAATCCCGGCCGCACCGTCGCGATCTTGTCGCGCACGTCCTGGATCGCCTGCGTCGCGTCGGTCGACATGCGGAACTCTACGAACAGCTGGCTCGAGCCTTCGCGCGAGTTGCTGAAGATCCGCTTGACGCCCGCCACCTGGTTGACCGCGTACTCGAGCGGCTTGGTCACGTCGTTCTCGACCGCCTCGGGCGCCGCGCCCGGGTAGTTCGTCAGGACCATCACGAACGGCAGGCTCACCTCGGGCATCTGCTCGACGCGCAGCCGCTGGTAGGAGAACGCGCCGAGCACGGTGATGCCGACCATCACCATGGTCGCGAACACCGGGTTACGGATCGAGGTGCGGGTGATCCACATTTCAGGTATCAGGAATCAGAGGACAGAAGCGGCGGCGATTTCCAGGGCGGCGCATCGAGCGCCGCTGAAAGGTTCCTGCTTCCGGGCGCATGGGTTCGAGACATTCGTGGACTCCGGCGACAGCCGTATCGACGGCGGGCCAGGGGGAGAAACAATCCGGCGCGGCTGTCCCGTGATTCTCCGTTCGAAACGAGGCCGCGCAACGGCGCTCGATGCGCCGCCACCGGCAACGCGGCCGCCTCTGTTCCCTGTCCTCTGATTCCTGATTCCTGACTCCGTCAACTGGCCCCCGCCTTCGGCTTCGACCGCGCCTCCGACGTCGGCGACGGTCCCTTCACGAACGCCGGCGCGCCCTCCTTCAGGTTCTCGAACCGCGCGGCGAGGACCGGCAGGTCGCCCGGCAATGGCGTCTTCACCTCGACCAGGCCCGTCTCCTCGTCGCGGCGTCCCAGCGTGACGATGCGGCGCGCGAGCTTGCCGCCGTCGACCACCCAGACATAGCTCTGGCCGGCCTCGGTGCGCACGGCGGCCGCGGGAAGCGTCGCCATCGGGGCGCTCGCCGCGAGCGCGACGCGGCCGCTCGCGAACATGCCGCTGCGAAGCGCCGCATCGGCGTTGCGCAGCGCGACGTAGACCGTGATCGCGCGCGTGCCCGGCTCGGTCGACGGATTGATCCGCGCGATGCGCCCGGCGAAGCGGCGCTCGCCGAAGCCGTCGACCGAGAGTTCGACCGCCATGCCGACCGAGAGTCCGGGAACGTCGATCGCGGGCACGAGCGCCTGCATCTCGAGGTCCGAGAGGTCGACGAGGGTCACGAGCGGAGCGTCGGGCGCGACCTTCTCGCCGCCCTGCACGTGGCGTTTCGCGACGACGCCCGCGATCGGCGCGACCACCGTCGCGTCCTTGAGTGCGTTCTGTGCGAGCAGCACCTGCGCTTCCATGCTCTTGACGTTGCCCTTCGCCACGTCGTAGCCGGACTGCGAGCTGTCGAACGCGGTCTGCGAGATGAACTTCTCGTTCAGGAGCTTGACGTTGGTCGCGCGCGTCTTCTCGGCGAGCGCCATCTGCGCCCGCGCGCTCTCGAGCGCGCCCTGGCGCTCGATCAGCTTCGCGTCGAGGTCGGCGGTGTCGATGCGCGCGAGGAGTTGCCCGGCCTTCACCGTCTCGCCTTCGCGCACCAGCACCTGCTTCACGTCGCCGGGGACCTTCGCCTTCACGGTCGCCTGGTTGACCGGCGTGAGCGTTCCCGACACCGGCAACCAGCGCGACATCGGGGCGGTCGTCAGGTAGGCGAGGTCGCCTGCACCGAACTGGAGCGGAACGACGGGCTCCGAGCCTCGACCCTTGGCCGGCGTGCCGGGCCACCGTTGGCCCGGATTGGCCACGAAATACGCCGCCGCCCCGGCTGCCGCCACCAGGACGGCGAGCACGAGCGCGAGGCGCCGCGTGAAGCGAAATCGCATGATGTTCCTTTCCCCCGCCGGGGTGCCGGCGTGTCCCGAATCCCGGCGCCTGCCCCCGTTCCTGGCGGTTGGATGCGTCGGGACGCTCGCCCGGTTTCCTTGGCCCCCGGAGCGAAGGGCGTAACTGTCTCATCCCCGGGGGTCCGGCGCCAACCCCGTGCGACCGGACGCGCCGGCCGCCGACGGATCGACGACGGGTACGATCGGCCGCGGTCCTGCCGGGTGGTCCGGCCACCGGGCCAGCAACCCACGAATTTGACACCCTCTTTCGACCCTGCAACAATCGAATGTTTCCCTTCCACCTGTTCCGGACGATTCCGGAGGAGCCCCCCAGATGAACACCCCCAAGAAGCTCGGCCTGACGCTCGTCGCGGCCGCGCTCGTCACCGTCTACGGCTGCGGCAAGGAAGAGCCGAAGAAGGCCGAGGCCCCGAAGGCGCCGGCCGAAGAAGTCGTCGTCGTGAAGATCGGCCACGCCGGTCCGCTGACCGGCGGCATCGCGCACCTCGGCAAGGACGACGAGAACGGCGCCCACCTCGCGGTCGACCAGGCCACCGAGAAGAAGCTCAAGATCGGCGGCAAGACGGTCAAGTTCGAACTGATGAGCGAGGACGACCAGGCCGACCCGAAGATGGGTCCGACCATCGCCCAGAAGTTCGTCGACGCGAAGGTCGCGGGCGTGGCCGGCCACCTCAACTCCGGCGTCACGATCCCGGCCTCGGCCGTCTACAACCAGGCCGGCATCCCGATGATCTCGGGCTCGGCGACCAACCCGAAGCTGACCGAGCAGGGCTTCAAGAACATCTTCCGCACCGTCGGCCGCGACGACCAGCAGGGTCCGGCGGTCGCGCAGTACCTCGAGACGCTCAAGGTCAAGAAGGTCGCGATCGCCGACGACGCCACCGCCTATGGCGAAGGCCTCGCGAACGAGGTCGAGAAGACGCTCAAGGCCGCCGGCGTGCAGATCGTGGCGCGCGAGAAGGCCACCGACAAGACGACCGACTTCAAGGCGATCCTCACCAAGATCAAGGGCAAGTCGCCCGACGCCATCTTCTACGGCGGCATGGACGCGACCGGCGGCCCGATGATCAAGCAGGCGCGCGAACTCGGCATCAAGTCGGTGTTCTCGTTCGGCGACGGCGCGTGCACCGACGAGATGGCGAAGCTCGCCGGCACCGCCGCGGAAGGAATGATCTGCTCGCAGGCCGGACTTCCCGCGTCGGCCGCCAGCAAGGAGTTCAACGAGGCGTTCAAGGCGAAGTACGGCGAGGTCAAGCAGTACGCTCCGTTCTTCTACGACGCGGTGAACCTGATGATCGCCGCGATGCAGAAGGCGGACTCGACCGACCCGGCCAAGTACCTGCCCGAGCTCCAGAAGATCAGCTACAACGGCGCGACCGGCAAGATCGAGTTCGACGACAAGGGCGACCGCAAGAACGCCGAGATCACGATCTTCCAGCTGAAGGACGGCAAGGTCCAGCCGATCGCCGTCGTGCAGGGCGGCAAGGCGGCTTCGTTCGCCGACTTCATCGCCGCGATGTCCGGCGGCGCGGCCCCGGCCGCCGCCCCGGCGACTCCGCCGGCCCCGGCTCCGGAAGCCCCGAAGAAGTAATCGCGGCCTCCTCTTCGGAAAGCGGCGCCCCCGGCGCCGCTTTTTTTTCGCCCGGCGGTGTTGCCGTCAACGGACTCTCCCCCCACAATCGCGGCGCGGAACCGACCCGCCACCCTCCCCGTCCACCGCCCTTCGACTCCCGGCCATCGGCGCTCGATGCGCCTCCCCCCGGAAACGCCGCCGCCTCTGATTCCTGTCCTCTGACTCCTGATCCCTGAAGCGTGGACATCTTCCTCCAGCAGATCGTGAACGGCCTGACGCTCGGCTGCGTCTACGCCGTCGTCGCGCTGGGGTACACGATGGTCTACGGAATCATCCAGCTCATCAACTTCGCCCACGGCGAGGTGGTGATGATCGGCGCGATGACCGCCTATTCGGTGATCGTGGCGCTCACCGGCGCACAGGTGCCGCTGCCGCCCGTGGCGATCGTGCTCGTCGGCGCGCTGGTGGCGATGCCGGTCTGCATGGGCGTCGGCTACGCGCTCGAGCGCACCGCGTACCGCCCGCTGCGCGGCGCGCCGCGGCTCGCTCCGCTCATCACGGCGATCGGCCTGTCGATCATCCTGCAGCACCTCGCGATGATCGTCTGGACGCGCAACCCGCTGTCCTATCCGCAGATCATCCGTCAGGTCCCGATCCACCTGACCGGCAACCCCGACGGCGCGACCATCACCAACGTGCAGATCGCGATCATCGTCGCGTCGGTCATGATGATGGGCGCGCTGCTCGCGCTCGTGTACCGGACGAAGCTCGGCATCGCGATGCGCGCGGTTGCCCAGAATCCCTCGATCGCCGGCCTGATGGGCATCGACATCAACCGCGTCATCGCGCTGACGTTCGTGATCGGTGCCGCGCTCGGGGCGGTCGCGGGCGTGATGGTCGGGAGCTACTACGGCATCGCCCACTACCAGATGGGAGCGCTCCTCGGGCTCAAGGCGTTCTCGGCCGCGGTGCTGGGGGGCATCGGCAACCTTGCCGGCGCGATGCTGGGCGGCTTGCTGCTCGGCGTCATCGAGGCGCTCGGCGCCGGATACGTCGGCGAACTCACCAACCTCTGCCGCCTGTCCGGTTGGTTCGACGCGCTCGCCCAGCGCTGCGCGTCGGACCCGAACGTGACGCTCTTCGGATCCAACTACCAGGACGTGTTCGCCTTCATCGTGCTGATCCTCGTGCTGGTGTTCCGGCCCTCCGGCCTCCTCGGCGAGCGGGTCGCCGACCGGGCGTAGCGTGGCGGCCCCTCGCGACGCGATGCGCGCCCCGGTTCCCACGGACGTCCCACGGACCGGGGGTGAACGGTGATGCTGCAGCTCGTCGACGTGAAGGGACGTCCCGCGCTCGCGTTCGCCGGCCTCGTGATCGTGGCCGTCGCCCTCGCTGTGCTGCCGTTCGTGCTGACCGGCATCGGCACGTTCTGGGTGCGCATCACCAACCTCGCGATCCTCTACTGCCTGCTCGCGCTGGGGTTGAACATCGTCGTCGGCTTCGCAGGCCTCCTCGACCTGGGCTACATCGCGTTCTACGCGGTCGGCGCCTACGTCTATGCGATGCTCGCGAGCCCGCACTTCGGGCTCCACCTGCCCTTCTGGATCATCCTGCCGATCGGAGCGGCGGTGGCCTGCGTGTTCGGCGTGCTGCTCGGCGCGCCCACGCTCAAGCTGCGCGGCGACTACCTCGCGATCGTCACGCTGGGCTTCGGCGAAATCATCCGGATCTTCCTCAACAACCTGTCGCAGCCGATCAACATCACCAGCGGGCCGCAGGGCATCGCTCGCATCGACCCGTTCCGGATCGGAACCTTCGACTTCTCGAGGACTTCCTCGATCCTGGGCCTCACGTTCACCGGCCCGATGAAGTACTACTACCTGCTGCTCGTCGTGCTGCTCGTGGTGATCGCGATCAACCTGCGGCTGCAGGATTCGCGCATCGGCCGCGCCTGGGAGGCGATCCGCGAGGACGAGGTTGCCGCGCGCGCGATGGGAATCAACACGCGAAACATGAAGCTCCTCGCGTTCGCGATGGGCGCGTCCTTCGGAGGCATCTCGGGCGGGATGTTCAGCGCGATCCAGGGCTTCATCAGCCCCGAGAGCTTCATCCTGGTCGAGAGCATCATGGTGCTGTCGATGGTGGTGCTGGGCGGCATGGGCAACGTGTGGGGCGTGGTGATCGGCGCGGTGCTGCTGTCGTTCGCGCCCGAGCTCCTGCGCGAGTGGGTAGGGCCGGTGCAGCAGGCGGTGTTCGGCCGCACGCTCCTCGATCCGGAGGTGATCCGGATGCTGCTGTTCGGGCTCGCGCTGGTGCTGATGATGCTGTTCCGGCCCGCGGGCATCCTGCCCTCCGCGCTGCGCAAGCGCGAACTCGAGACCCGGCGGACGGCTGGCTGAGGCGCGATGGCTGCGGAATCGACGACCCTTCTCGCCGCCGAGGGCATCGGCAAGCGCTTCGGCGGCGTGCAGGCGCTCTCGGAGGTCGGATTCACGATCCGGCGCGGCGAGATCTACGGGCTGATCGGCCCCAACGGCGCGGGCAAGACGACGCTGTTCAACGTTCTGACCGGCATCTACGCGCCGGACGGCGGAAGCTTCACTTTCGATGGCCGCCCGCTCATGGGATTGAAGCCGAACGAGGTCGCCGCGCGCGGCATCGCCCGCACGTTCCAGAACATCCGGCTGTTCGGCAACCTCTCGGCGCTGGAGAACGTGATGGTCGGCCGCCACGTGCGCACCAGGACCGGCGTGTGGGGCGCGATCTCGCGGCACCGCCGCGCCCGCGACGAAGAGGCCGGCATCCAGCGGCGCGCGGTCGACCTGCTCGAGTACGTCGGCGTCGCGCCGCGCGCGATGGACCTCGCGAAAAACCTGCCCTACGGCTTCCAGCGCCGGCTCGAGATCGCGCGCGCACTCGCGACCGACCCCAAGCTCCTCGCGCTCGACGAGCCCGCCGCGGGCATGAACGCCACCGAGACTGCGTCGCTCGAGGCGCTTCTGCACAACATCCGGCGCGACGGCACCACGATCCTCCTGATCGAGCACGACATGAAGCTCGTGATGGGCGTGTGCGACCGCGTGCTGGTGCTCGACTATGGCCGCCGGATCGCCGAGGGGCCCGCCGCAGCGGTGCAGAAGGACCCGGCGGTCATCTCCGCCTATCTCGGCGGCGACGTCTCGCTCAACCTCAAGGGCGCATAGGCGCATCGATGGCCGAAGCTCCTCCCCTCCTCGCGCTCGAAGGCCTCAAGGTCTCCTACGGCGGCATCCAGGCGGTCAAGGGCATCGACCTCGTCGTCGGCAGGGGCGAACTCGTGTGCCTGATCGGGGCGAACGGCGCGGGCAAGTCGACGACGCTCAAGGGCGTCACCGGGCTGCAGCCGGTCTCCGGCGGCACCGTGCGCTACGACGGCGAGGACGTCACCGGCCGCCCGGCGTTCGAACTGGTGCGCCGCGGGCTCGCGATGGTGCCCGAGGGCCGCGGCGTGTTCGGCGCGCTCTCGATCGAGGAGAACCTCGCGATGGGCGCCTACATCCGCAGCGACAAGGCGGGCATCCGCGAGGACGTCGAGCGCGCATTCGCGCTGTTCCCCCGCCTCAAGGAGCGCCGGCGGCAGACCGCGGGCACGCTGTCGGGAGGCGAGCAGC
>WBZL01001554.1_pt1 | contig 23797 bp, 18 predicted proteins | sample 5204291 | NCBI WGS metagenome assembly WBZL01 (sample SAMN12344345, study PRJNA552823) | activated sludge metagenome | biome: Activated sludge suspended growth; feature: Nitrification reactor; material: Wastewater; isolation source: activated sludge from nitrification reactor of wastewater...
GCGCACGTCCTTGAGGTCGATGAACTTCGACACCTTGCCGTCGGAGTCGCACGTGATGTCGACGAGGGTGCCCTGCACCGTGGGCGGCTCGTTGAGGCGGTGGATCGGCACGATGGGGAAGAGCTGGTCGATCGCCCACGAGTCGGGCAGCGACTGGAACACCGAGAAGTTGCAGAAGTAGGTGTCGGCGAGCACTTTCTCCAGGCCCTCGAGCTCCTCGGGCACCCGCGGCATGGCGCGCACCATGGTGCGCAGGCGCTGGCAGAGGGCCCAGAAGACGTCCTCGGCGAGGACCCGCTGCTCGAGCGAGAGGTGGCCGAGGTTGAACAGGCTGAGGCACTCGTCGCGGTACTGCACGGCGTCGTGGTAGATCTCGCGGATGTTCTTCGGGGTGAGCTCGGAGTAGGCCTCGACGAGATCGACCAGCACCTTCGGCGACCCCTCGGGTGCCTTCTTCGGCAGCTCGCCCACGCGGAACTCGCCGACGCCGAGCACCTCCAGCACCAGCACGGCGTGGTGGGCGACGCTCGCCCGGCCGGACTCGGTGACGATCGTCGGGTGCTCGACCCCGGCCTGGTCGCAGACCTCCATCAGGCCGTAGACGATGTCGTTGGCGTACTCCTGCAAGGTGTAGTTCATCGACGAGGCGAAGTTGGTCTGCGAGCCGTCGTAGTCGACCCCCAGGCCGCCGCCGACGTCGAGGTACTGCAGGGGCGCCCCCAGCTTGGCGAGGTTGACGTAGGTCCAGCTCGCCTCGCGCAGGGCGTCCTTGACGTTGCGGATCGAAGCGATCTGGCTGCCGAGGTGGAAGTGGAGGAGGACGAAGCTCTCGATCATCCCCTCCTCCTTGAGCAGCTCGACGGCCTCGACCAGCTCGCGGGCCCCCAGCCCGAACTTCGAGCGGTCGCCGCCGGACTCTTCCCAGTGGCCGGCGCCGCGCGTGGTCAGCCGGGCGCGCACGCCGATCCGTGGCTGGACGCCGACCCGTCGCGAGCAGTCGACGATCAGGCGGAGCTCCTGGGGCTTTTCGACCACCAGGATCACTTTCGGGCCGAGGCGGCTGGCGAGGAGCGCGGTGGTGACGTACTCCTCGTCCTTGTAGCCGTTGCAGATGATCAGCGCCTCGGGGTCCTTGAGCATCGCCATCACGGCGAGCAGCTCCGGCTTCGAGCCGGCCTCGAGGCCGTAGTGGTAGGGCTCGCCGTAGAGGACCATGTCCTCCACGAGGTGAAAGTTCTGGTTGACCTTGATGGGGTAGACGCCGCGGTAGCTGCCGCGGTACTTGTACTCCTCGATGGCGGTGCGGAAGGCACCGTTGATCTGCGCGATCCGGGCTTTGAGCAGGTCGGAGAAGCGGATCAGCAGGGGCAGGCCGATGCCCCGTTCGGCCACCTCGTCGACCAGCGCCTTGAGGTCGACGGACGGTCCTCCCGTGCCGTTCGGCGCCACCACCAGGTTGCCCTTGGCGTTGATCGCCACGAACTCGCGGCCCCAGGTGTTGATGCCGTAGAGATCGGTCGAGTCCGCCACCGTCCAACGCCCGTTCTTTTGCGCTCGTTCCATCGTGCGAAGGCCCCCCAAGGAGGAGATCGGTTGAGAGCCTTTGTAGCGCGACCGGGCGCCCGGCCGGCGTCAGGGCAAGGCGGTGGACTTTAGCACGCCACGGCGGCGCCGCGGTGACACCCGAGGCCGCCCCGGACGAGCGGCGCCGAGGCCTGTCGCGGCGGGGGCGATGGTAGACTGCCGGCCGCTCTCGGCAACGAGGCCAAGGGCTTGATTCTGGGAGGTTTCGTGAGCCGCACCGCTTGCACGATCGGAGTACCGATGGACCTCGGCCAGGCCCGGCGCGGTGTCGACATGGGGCCCTCGGCCGTGCGCTATGCCGGTCTGGGCGACCGCCTGCGCGCCCTCGGCTTCGAGGTCCGTGACGCCGGCAACGTCGAGATCGCCGTCCGCGATACCCTGCCGCCGGAGGGCGGGCTCGCCTTCCTGCCAGCGGTGGTCGAGGCCTGCGAGCGGGTCTACCAGGCGGGCGTCGGGGCCTTTGACCGCGGTGAGGTCCCGATCTTCCTCGGCGGCGACCACTCGATCGCCCTTGGCACGGTGGGCGCCGCGACCCACGACGGCAAGGTCGGCGTGCTGTGGATTGACGCCCACGGTGACTTCAACACCGTTGAGACCTCGCCGTCGGGCAACCTCCACGGCATGCCGCTCGCCGCCCTCACCGGCCGCGGCAACGCCGAGCTGGTCAACATCGGCCGGCCCGGCCCCAAGATCGATGCTCGCGACGTCATGCTGCTCGGCATCCGCGACCTCGACAGCGGCGAGCGCGAGCTGCTGCGCGAGAGCGGCGCCGGCGTCTATACCATGCGGGAGATCGACGAACGGGGGATCGCCACCGTCGCCTACGAGGCGATGAAGCGGCTCGAGCACCTGCAGCGCATCCACGTCAGCTTCGACATGGACGTGCTCGACCCGCGCGAGGCGCCCGGCGTCGGCACTCCCGTCACCGGTGGCCTCTCCTACCGCGAGGCGCATCTGTTGATGGAGATCATCGCCGAGGTCTGCCAGGTCGCTTCGGTCGACGTCGTGGAGATCAACCCCATCCTCGACCAGCGCAACCAGACGGCCGAGCTCGCCGTCGAGCTCATCCTCTCGGTGCTCGGCAAGAGCATCCTGTAGGCCGCGGCGCGGAAGGCGGCGGCGACGGTGAACGTTCTCGGCCTCGCGGCCTTCTACCACGAGTCCGCCTGCTGCCTGCTCCAGGACGGCCAGCTGGTCGCCGCTGCTAAGGAGGAGCGCTTCAGCCGCCGCAAGCACGATCCCGGGCTGCCGATCGCGGCCTTCCGCTTCTGCCTGGAGGCCGGTGGGCTGGCGATCACCGACCTCGACGCCGTCGCCTACTACGAGGACCCCGTCAAGAAGCTGGCGCGACAGCTGTGGGCCGGGCCGCCGCGCCCGCCCGCCGGCCGCCGGCCACCGCTCGATCCCGGTTGGCCGGAACGGCGGATCCGCCAGGGCCTCGGCTGGGAAGGGCCGCTCCTCAGCTACGCGCACCACGCCTCGCACGCCGCAAGCGCCTTCTACTTCTCCGGCTTCCCGGCCGCCGCCCTGCTCACCGTCGACGGTGTGGGAGAGTGGGCCACCACCTCCTATGGCTGCGGGGACGCCAGCGGCCTCGAGCTCTTCGAGGAAGTCGAGTTCCCGCACTCGCTCGGCCTGCTCTACTCGACGCTCACCGCCTACCTCGGTTTCGCGGTCAACGACGGCGAGTACAAGGTGATGGGCCTGGCGCCCTACGGTGAGCCGCGGTTCCGCCGCGAGATCGAGCGCCTGGTGCGAGACGGGCCCGACGGCCAGTTCCGCCTCGACCTGCGCTACTTCGACTTCCTCCGCGGCGAGCGGATGTTCTCGCCAGCGCTGCCGGCCCTCTTCGGGCAACCCCCGCGGCGCCCCGAAGCCGCCATCGAGCCGTTTCACCGCGACGTGGCGCGGAGCCTCCAGCTGGTGCTCGAGGAGCTGCTCCTCGCCAAGGTTCGTTACCTCCACGCACGGGTGCCCGCCGAGGCCCTGGCGATGGCGGGGGGCGTCGCCCTCAACTGTGTCGCCAACGGGCGGATCCTGCGCGAAGGCCCCTTCACCTCCCTCTTCGTGCAGCCGGCGGCCGGCGACGCCGGCGGCTGCCTGGGGGCGGCGGCGCTCGCCCATCGCGAGCTCAGCGGCCTGCCTCCGAGCTGCGGCCCGCAACGCCACGCCTACCTCGGGCCGCGCTTCGCCCCGGCGGCGATCGCCGCCTGGCTGCAGGACCTCGAGGTCCCGCATCAGGACTTCGCCGGCCGTGAGGCAGAGCTCGTGGCGGCGACGGCGCGGCGCCTGGCCGCCCGCCAGGTGGTCGGCTGGTTTCACGGCGCCATGGAGATGGGGCCGCGGGCCCTGGGCGCGCGCAGCATCCTCGGCAACCCGCTCGACCCCGACATCCGCGACCACCTGAACCGCCGGGTCAAGCGCCGCGAGGCCTTCCGGCCCTTCGCGCCGGCCGTGCTCCGCGACCGCGCCGGCGCGCACTTCGACCTGAGCGCCGACAGCCCCTTCATGCTGCTCACCTGCCAGGTGCGCTCGCCCCTGGACCTGCCGGGGATCACCCACGTCGATGGCTCGGCGCGGGTGCAGACGGTCGACCCCGCGCTGGCTCCTCGCTTCGCCGCTCTGCTCACCGCCTTCGAGGCGCTGACCGGCTGCCCGATCCTGGTCAACACCTCGTTCAACCTGCGCGGCGAGCCGATCGTCTGCACCCCGGCGGACGCCCTCTGCTGCTTTGCCGCCTCGGGCCTCGACGCCCTGGTGCTCGAAGACTGCCTGATCGAGCACCGCGACCTCGATCCTGCGCTGCCCGGCTGGCTCGCGGCCTGGGGCCGAGGGGCGGCTGCTGGCGGCCCGAGCGCGATCAGCGAGCAGCTCTACACCTTCGTCTAGGGGTCCGTTGGACGATGCCTGATGCCCGCCGCCCCGCCGCCGATGCGCTCGCCGCGAGCCTCGCCGGGGCGACGGCCCGCCAATGGCTGGACCACCTCGAGGCCCTGGGCTGGTTGACGCCGGGGCAAAGCGAGCCGGCGGCGGCCGAGCCGCTGCCGCCGGCGCCGCGGCCGATCCGCATCTGGCAGCCGCGGCAGGGGCCGCAGGGGACCACCTGGGTGCGGCCGGCCCCGGCGCCGTTCGGGGACCACTACGCGAGCGTTCCGGTGCTCACCCCGCGCCGTGGCGAGCGGCCTCGCCGGGTGGCCTGGTTCGGCGAGTCGGCCGCCGCAGGCTACCTCTACGCTCCGTGGCGCACGCCGGCGAAGCTGCTGGCTGCGACCCTCTGCGGCCTCGACGGCGCGGCCTCCTGGGAGGTCATCGACCTCGCCCGCACCAACGACACCCTGGTGCCGATGCTGGCCGCCATCGAGGCCTCGTTGCAGCTCGACCCCGACGCTCTGGTGCTCTACGCCGGCAACAACTGGACCCTGCTCGAGACCCCTGGCTGGTCACCCTACGCCCGCGAGCCCGCCGACCGCCGGCGCTACGCCGAGGCCCTGGCCGAGAGCGCCGGCCGTGGCGACGGTGTGCTGGGCCCCATCGAGGCGGCGCGCCGGGAGCTCTGCGCCCGCGCCGGCGAGACGCTGGAACGCCTCGCCGAGCTGGCTCGCGCTCGCGCGCTGCCCGTGGTGGTGGTGGTCCCCGAGGTCAATCTCGCCGACTGGGAGACTTGCCAGCCGGTGAGTTGGCTGCCGGGAACCGACACGGCGCGCTGGTATCGGCTGTGGTCGGCGGTCGAGCAGGGCCTCGCCAAGGGGCGGCTCGAGGAGGCCATCGCGCTCGCCTGGCAGATGGTCGACCTCGACCGCGAGACCTGTCCCACCTCCTGCTGGCTCCTCGCCCGCGCCTACCGCCAGGCCGGTGACAAGGCACGGGCGCGCGCGGCGGCGATCGCCGCCGTCGACGCCGGCCACTATGCCAACCTCGCCTGTCTCGCCGCGCCGCAGGCCACCAGCGTGGTGCGTGAGCTGCTGCAGCGGGCGGCGGGGCGCTTCGGCTGGCGGACGGTGGACCTGCGGACCCTGTTCGGCCAGCTCGGTGGCGGCGAGCTGCCGGGCCGCCGCTGGTTCCTCGACTACTGCCACCTGAGCGCCGAGGGCACGGAGGCCCTGGCGGCGGCGGTGGCGGCAGAGCTCACCGGGTCCGCTGGCGAGGGAGCTGCGACGACGGCGTCCTTCGAGCGCGCGCTTGCCGTGGCTCGCCGCGAGCCGTGCCCGCCGGAGGTCGAAGCGACGGCGCAGCTGGGGGCGGCGATCCACGGCGCCCACCGCCAGCTGCCCCTGGCCACCAAGGGACCGGCGCTCGCCGCCGCTGTGCGGGCGGCGCTTGCCGCGAGCCCGCTCGCGCTGGGGACGATCAGCGAGGTGCTCGCCGCCCGTGGGGTCCCCGGGCCGGCGGTGCTCGCCGCCGCCCAGGGGCGCAACCTGCGCTCGGCCTTGCCCCTGGGCTTCCAGCATGGCTGGCGCTGGGAAGAGCTCGACGCCGACCTCTGGCAGGCGCTCGCCAGCGAGCTCGCAGCCCACGACCCGGCGGCAGCCCACGCCGCGCAGGCGCGGTTGCTCCGCCATCATGCCGTCGAGGCCGTAGCGCCGGATGGCCGGCACCGCGGCCGTGACCTCAGCTGCTCGCCCTATCTCTGGGAGCCCCTGGCGCGCTTCTTCCCGGAAGTGATGGCCGAGGGGCGGGAGGCGGCGCGGGCCTTCCACCGCTCGCCGCTGCCTACCAGCAGCTTCATCCTGGCGAGCGAAGGGGGCGGCGGGGACGTGGCGCTCGAGATCGTCCTCCGCGTGGGCAGCGGCCACCTCGCGGCGCAGGAAGCGCGGGCCAAGGTGGCGATCCGCCTCAACGGCCGTCCGCTCGGCAGCCTGCCGGTGGGGTGCCGCTGGCAGCGCCAGCGCTTCCTCGTGCCGGCCGCGGCCCTCTGCCGCGGCCTCAACCGCCTCGATCTCGACTGGCCCTTGCCGCTCGCCGACGGTGCGGCCCAGCTCGATCTCGCCTGCCAGGAGCTGGGGGCCGGCCGGCGGACGTCCACCCCGCGATGGGCGAGGTCTACGCCCTGCGCGCCGAGCCGGCCGAGTAGCGCCGGTCCTCAGTGGGCAGGGGGCCGTGCTCTTCCTCGGCGGCCTGCTGAGTCTGGATCTCGACGCGGTCACGCCCCAAGTTCTTGGCCTGGTAGAGGGCACGGTCGGCCATCTCGATCAACTGGTCGAGGTGAGGCTCGGTGTCGCCGAGAGTCATCCACAGGCTAGCCACGCCCAGCGACACGGTGAGGGGGCGGTGCTTGCCGCCGGGAGCCGAGAGGCGGGCCTCGGCCACCCGGCGCCGCAGTTTCTCGGCCACCTCGCGAGCGCCTCGCAGGTCGGTCTCCGGTAGCACGATGAGGAACTCCTCGCCCCCGTAGCGACCGATCGAGTCGGTGTTGCGGATGCCGGCCTTGAGCGCCGTGGCGGTGCGGGCGAGCAGGCGATCGCCCGTCAGATGGCCGTACTGGTCGTTGACTTCCTTGAAGTGGTCGATGTCGGCCATGAGGATCGACAGCGGGCGGCGGTAGCGGACGGCGCGCTGCAGCTCGGCGCTCAGCCGGTCGAGGATGACCTCACGGCGCAGCAGCCGGGTGAGGCCGTCGTCGGTCGCGGCGGCGAACAGGCGGGCGTTCTCCAGCACCGTCGCGAGGTGATGGGCGAAGAGGTCGATGGGCTCGATCTCGTCGCCCTTGAGCTGGCGGCCATCGCGCTTCCCGCCGAGCACCAGCAAGCCAACCAAGTGGGCTTGCTGACAGAGCGGCACGATCAGCGAGGGGTTCAGGCCCTGCAGATACGGCGCCGCGTCGGGCGAGCGCCGAAAGAGCGTCCTCGCCTGCACCGGCCGGCCGTAGGAGCTGAGAAAGCGAGCGAAGGGCTCGTTGGCCGGCACCATCAGCAGCGAGTCGTCACGATCACTGACGGCCTCACTGCAGCTGGCGAAGACGAGCGCCCCACCGGGTGCGGTGCTGAGCAGCAGACGCACCGAGGGGACCTGGAGGATCTCGGAGAGGGACTCGGTGAGCTCACGGCACATCGCCGGCAGCTTGCCGAGCGCCGGTAGCCGCGCCGCGAGGTCGGTCAACCGTCGCCGCAAGGCACCCTTCTCGGGGAAGAAGCGGCGGTCGATGCTCTGCTGCAGGGCGGAGCGCAGCGGCCCGAACAGCAGGCCCAAGGTGAGGGTTGCCGCACCGACCACCCAGACCGAGCCGCTGCTGCCCAGCAGCTGCGAGAGGAGCGCCCCGCCCATCCCGACGGCGGTGTAGAAGACGAGGATCACCAGCGTGGTAAGGCTGGTGTAGAGCAGGCTGTGGCGGACCACCGCCCCGAGGTCGAAGAGGTGCGAGCGGAAGATCGCCACGAAGACGGCGATTGGGTAGCAGAGCAGGGCGATGGGCAGCAGGTTCGTGTAGGCGTCGCCCTGCTGCCAACCAAAGAGCTCGCCCGTGCTGTCCAGCCACTGCAGCGCGGCCCAGGGCAGCACGCCCAGCAGGATGAAGAGGGATTGCCGCCGGCCCTCGATCTCCGGCCAGAAGAACGCCGGCCCGGCGAGCAGCAACAGCACGCAGCTCGCCCAGAAGGGCATGAAGAGATGCTCCTGCGCCCAGTCGACCTGCTCGACGTTCCACGGGAAGGGCTGGCTTCCCACCAGGTTCGCCGTGTAGGTCAGCATGGCGAGGAGTGCGCAGCCGAGCCCGAGCAGGTAGATCAGCGCCACAGGCCAGCGCCGTTGCCGGAAGTAGGTCCGCTGGCGGGGGATTGCCGTCGCGAGATGCACCTCGGTGGCGAACTGCAAGCCGGTCATGGCGTAGAACAGGAGGTCCGAGGCGACCGCCAGGTGGAGGTTGGCGAGCGAGTTCTGCGGCATCGCCAGCTCGAAGGCGACGGCCAGCGAGAAGACGGTGATCAGGCGGGCCCGCAGGTCGTCGACCCGTTGCCAGAGCACGAAGAGCCCGAGCATCAGGTAGGCAAGGGCGGCGATGTCGTTGAGCAGGACGGCAGACCAGTTGACTCCGACCCCGGGCTGCACGACGAGATCGAAGTGCGAGCTGCCGCGCTGGATGCTGTAGGTGGCCGGTTGGCCGCGGACGAGGTCGGTAGCGACCCGGCTGTATTGCGGGCGCAACCACACCGGCTCTCCTTCGAGAGCCGTCACCACGTCGCCAACGCGCAACCCGGCCCTCTCGGCCGGAGAGCCGGGGTCGATGGTGCTCACGACCAGCCGGCCGGAGGTGTCGTCGAACTGGAAACCGATCCGACGGTCCGCCGTCCGGCGTTCTTCCCGGAGCTGCGCATAGAGCAATCCGAGAAAGATCGCCAGGATGGTCGCGATCCAGATCCTGCGCCGGGCGCTGGACATCAAGTAGGGAGCTCCCGAGACGAGACGCTCGCTTAGGATAGCGAAATTCTTGAGAACCGCAAGCCATGTTGCAGGTCATGACGATGGGGCTCTGTGCCTATTCGTCGCTTCCCTGCAAGGCGGCACCCCGCCACCGGGTCAGTCGGCGACGACCTCGGTGGCCTGGCGCGGCACCCACCCGCCTTCGTCGCTGGGCAGGGCGATGCGCAGCCAGCCCGCCTGCTCGCCGACCACCCGTACCTCGCCGCCGGCGTGGAGCTTGAACCGTGACGGGGCGGCGGCTTCCGGGGTCGTTCGCGCCTCCACCTCGGGGACCAGCACCACGGCCACCCGGCTCGGCCACCAACGGCGAGCGGCGAGCGAGCCGGCGGCGGCGAGGCAGAGCAGGAGGAGGCCGGCTGCCAGCCAGCGCAGGAGCTCCGAGTCCGGCCGCAACCGCCGGGCCGCCAACGAGGCCCAGAACAGCAGGTTCGAGACCACGAGCGCCCACCACATCTCACGCGCTGCGAGGGCGTAGTGCCAGAAGAGGAGGATGGCGGCGAGCGGCGAGGGCTCAGGCGGCGTGATGGCGTCCTGAGCGCGCCGCCGGGCGATCTCCAGGTTGGCCTTGACGTCCGGGTCCCGCGGGGCGAGCTCCTGGCTGTGGCGGTAGGCGGCGATCGCTGCCCCCACCTGGCCGGCCCGCAGCCGAGCGTTGCCGAGGTTGAACCACACCGTGGCGGTGCCGTGGCCGCTCGCCGCGAGGCCCTCGTAGAGCTCGATCGAGCGCCCCAGGTCACCGGCCACCGAGGCCTGGTGGGCGGCAGCGAAGGCCTCTTCCGGGTTCACCGCGGCCTCGGCGGCGGGCACGCCGCGGGCGCCGAGCAGAAGGAGCGAGCCGGCCCACAGCAGGCCGGAGACAGCCTGGCCGGCCCGCTGCAGAGACCGTCGCCGCGGCATCGCTGCGCGCGGCACGCAGCTCATCGGCGAGCTCCCGGAGGCTTCGCCTCGAAAGCGCGGTCCAGCTCGCCGAGAAGGTCCGGCAGGCCGTTCACGAGCTCCGCGACGGCCGCGGGACCGCTGCCGTAGTGGGCTGCTTCGAGGGCCGAGACGAGGGTCGTAGCGCGTTCGACCAAAGCCTGCGGCGCCTGTCGCTCTTCGAGGATGGCGGTGACCTCGGCCGGGGTGAGGGCGCTTCCTACGGTCCCCAGCTTGTCACCCACCAGCTCGCGCAGGCTCGAGGAGATCGCCTGCAGGGCCCCGGCGTCCTCGCCCGTCTTGCACAGTCGGCTGGCGGCCGCGGCGTGGGCGAGAGAGCGCTTGAGCGCGGTCCGCCGCCGTCGCGAGCGAGGGTCCTGGCCCGGCAGGTGATGCCGCCGCGCCCATCCCAGGACGCCGCCGTAGGCGAGGGCCGGCGCCAGCAGGCCGAGGGCCCAGAACCAGTGCTCCCGCGCGCCGGAGGCGAGCAGATCGGGGCCGGCCTGCGGTCGCGAGGGCACCAGCTCGTCCTGGATCTCGACCGCGACCTTACCGCCGACCCCGGCCAGCGAGCCGGCCGTGGTGCCAGCCGGCGAGGTGCCGGGCGCGACGCTGAGGCTGAATGGCGACGTGGTGGCGGTGGCGTAGCGGCCGCTCGCCGGATCGAAGTAGACGAGGGAAAGCCCCGGGACGGTCGCCGGGCCGCTCGCCAGGGGGACGAGGTCACGCACGAAGACCTTGCGGCCCCGCAGCTGGTCCCCGGAGCGGTCGAGGCTCGCCGTCGGCTTGCTGCTGTAGACCTTGAAGCCAGGCAGCTCCCCCAGCTTGGGCTCGGTGATCATCTGGGCGTTGCCGGTGCCGGCGATCGTCACCCGCAACGCCGTCGAGTCGCCGGCCGCGAGAACGCTCTTGCTCAGGCTGGCGTCGATCGAGAACTTGCCCACCAGACCGCTGAAACCGGACGGTGCCGGCGGCAAGGAGCGCACCTCCAGCTCGATCGTTTGGGGCCGCAGCGTCCGCACCTGCGGCTCGAGCGTGCCGAAGAAGGAGTCGAGAGCGCTGCGCCCGCGGCCGCTGCGCCGCACCATGAGCTGCACCTGCAAGGCCGGGCCGTTCAGGCTGAGCTTGCCGGCCTGCTGCGGGAAGAGGGCCTTGCGCAGCTCGTGCACGATGAAGGGGCGGCCGTTGCGCACGGTGTTGTACTCGCGCAGCTCGCCCAAGTCCTCCACCTGAAAGCCGGGGGCCTCGAAGCCCGCCACCTGCGCACCGCCGATCTGCACGGCGTGGAAGAAACGCCAGATGTAGACCACCTGCTCGCCGAGATAGGGCTGGCGGCTCGAGACCTCGGCGGTGATGAAGGCGTCCTGGCTGCTCGCGGCCTCGCCCGCGTTGGCCGCGGCGGTCACGCGCACCTTGATCGGCTCGGTCTGGTAGGTCTTGCCGGCCAGCTCGACGCTGATCGGGCCGATCTCGAAGCTGCCGGCCCGCTTGGCGAAGAGCAGGTAGCGAAACGAGGTCGAGGCCTGGACGCTGCCATTGCTCATCTGGATGTTGGTGCCGGTCCCGGCCGCCTGCACGTCGAAGTCCTTGAGCTCGGGCAGGCGCGGCGGTGCCGCCTGCTGGGCGGCCACCACCACCTCGAGCTCGATCGGCTCGGAGAGCGCGACGGCGTTGCGGTCGACCACCGCCCGCACCTGCTGCGCCGCGAGCGGCGCGGCGGCGAGCGCGAGTGAGGCGAGGAGGACGGCCGGGCGCATCGTGCCGCTACCAGTCCTTGCCGCCGGCAACCGTGCGCCGGCCGCGGGCCCGCTGTGGGGGCAAGGGGCGTCCCTCGTCGAGGGCGGCGAGCAGCTGCTCGGCCATCTCCTTGCTCATCTGCCCGCTCATCTGCCCGCCGCTCTCGCCGCCGGCCGCCGCGGCCGCCGCGGCGCCGTCCGGCTGGCCATCGCCGTCGCTGTCGGCGCGGTTGGGGTCGGTCTCGCCGGGGTCGCGGCGGCCGTTGTGGTTGCGGTCCTCTTCGCCGTCCCTGAGACCGTCGCCGTCGCTGTCGGCCTGGCTCGGGTCGGTCGGGTTCTCGCCGTTGCGCTCGACCTCGTCGGGCAGGCCGTCCTGATCGTGGTCCTCGCCGGCTCCCTTCTGCTGGTCTGCCGCTGCTTGCGACTGCTGGCCCTGCTGGTCCTGTTGGCCCTGCTGACCTTGCTGGTCCTGCCGGTCTTGCTGCTGGTCTTGCTTCTTCTGCTGCTCGTTCGGTTGCTGCTCGTTCGGCGACTGGTCCTGCTGCTGATTCTGCTGAATCTGCTGCTTCTTCGCTTCTTCCTCGCGGCGGCGGATCTCGTCGCGCACCAGCTCGAGGTTGTACTTGGCGTCCTCGTCGCTGGGGTCGACCTCGAGGGCGCGCTGGTAGAGCTCGACGGCCTCCGGCAGCCGGCCCTGGCGGTAGGCGACGTTGCCGAGGCTGTAGAGGGCCTGCTCGCGCAGCGCCGGGTCGTCGGCCGTGGCGGCGTTGGCGAACGCCTGCGCCGCCGCGTCGAAGTCGTTCATCTTGTAGTAAGCGCTGCCGACGTTGATCGCCAGGCGGGGGTCGTCCGGGTCCTCCAGGCGGCGGTCGACGAAGCCTTGCAGGGCCTGGTCGTAGCGGCCGGCGGCGTAGGCCTGGAAGGGGTCGCGGGCCGCGGTCGGCGCGGCGCTGCCGGCGCCGCTCGCCGTCAGGGCGGTCAGGGCGAGGAGCAGCGAGCCGAGCGCCGCCCGGCCCTTGCCGGCGGCCCAGGGCCGGCTGGCCCGTGGGGTCGAACGAGTGCTAGCCATCCAACTCACCTCCGCGACGGCGCCGCTCGGGGACCAGCGGCTCGACCATCAAGGCGACGAGCGCCAGGCCCACCGCCCACTGGAAGCGGTCCTGCCAGCGCTGGCGGCGCTTCGAGCCGAGCTCCTGGTCGCGGAGCGAGGCCTTGATCCCCTGCACGTAGACCTGCTCGAGATCGACATCGCCGGTGACCGAACGAACGTAGCGCCCTCCCGTCGTCAGGGCGATCCTCTGCAGCGTCGGCTCGTCGAGCCGCGAGAGGATGAGCTCACCCCGGCGGTCGCGCCGGAAGCTACCGTCGGGCGACGGGATGGGCGAGCCCTCGTCGCGGCCGATGCCGATGGTGAAGATCTTCACCCCGGCCTGCTTGGCCTCCTCGGCGGCGGCCAGGGCCTCCCCTGTGTGGTCCTCGCCGTCGGTGATCAGGAGGATGGCCCGCGAGCCCTCCGGCGCTCCTTCGAAGGCCTTGAGAGAGGTGCGGATGGCGGCGCCCAAGGCGGTGCCCTTGACCGGGATGAGGTCGGTGTCGATCGAGCCGAGGAAGAGCTCGGCAGCACTGTAATCGAGGGTCAGCGGGCACTCGACGAAGGCGGTGCCGGCGAAGGCCACGAGGCCGATGCGATCGCCCTGGAGCAGCGCCAGCAGGTCGACGATCTCGCGCTTGGCGCGCTCGAGGCGGGTGAGGTTGCCGGCCGCTTCGGCGTCGCGCACCAGCATCGAGTCCGAGACGTCGAGGGTCACCACCAGGTCGACGCCGCGGCGCTTGACCTCCTCCCAGCGATAGCCCACCTGGAGGCCGGCGAGGGCAAGCACGAGAGCGGTGACGGCAAGGAGAACGAGAGCGGCGCGCAGCGCCCGCCGCGCCGGGCTCAGGCGGGCGGTGAGCCGCGGCAGCAGGGTGGCAGAGGCGAAGCGCGCGAGCCGCAGCCGCCGGCTGCGTGCCACGTAGACGAAGAAGGCGGCGAGGGCCGGCACCAGCCAGAGCAGCCAGAGCTGGCGCGGGTCGGCGATCCGGCCGTCGCAGCCGGCAAGGAGCAGGGCCGGCAGGAGGACGGTGACGAGCGCAGCGGCGCGCGGGAGACGGCTCATGGCAGCTTGCGAAAACGGGTGCCGAGCAGCACCACCTCGGCGACCAGCAGGACCAGCGCCGGCAGCACGAAGCGGCGGAACTCTTCGTTGTATTCCATGTAGGAACGGGTGGTGATCTCGCTCTTCTCGAGCTGGTCGATCTGGTCGTAGATCGCCTGCAGGCCGCGGCTGTCCTCGGCGCGGAAGTACTGGCCACCGGTCGTCGCGGCGATCTTGCGCAGGGTCTCCTCGTCGATCTCGACGTCCTGGTAGACCACCCGCGGCCCGAACAGCGTTTCTTCGACGAAGGGCGCCTGGCCGCGGGTGCCGGCACCGATGGTGTAGACCTTGATCCCCTCCAGGCGGGCGATCTCCGCAGCCTGGAGCGGCGACAGACGCCCGGTGTTGTTGCGGCCGTCGGTGAGCAGGACGACCACCCGTGAGCGCGCCTTGGAGCCCTCGAGGCGCTTGACCGCCACGCCGAGCCCTTCGCCGAGGGCGGTGGCGTCCCCCGCCATGCCGGTCTCCAGGCGATCGATGAAGGTGGCCACGATGCCGTGGTCGAGGGTCAGCGGGCATTGGGTGAAGGCGGCGCTGCCGAAGACGACGAGGCCCACCTGGTCGTTCTCCCGCTTGCGCACGAAGTCGTCGACCACCGCCTTGACCACCGCCAGGCGATCGCGGCGGTCGCGGATCGGCCGCTCGCTGTCGAGGTCGAGGGCCTCCATGCTGCGCGAGGTATCGACCGCCAGCACGATGTCGACGCCCAAGGTCGAGACCTCGGTGAGCTTGCGCCCCGTCTGTGGCCGTGCCATCGCCACCAGCAGCAGGCCCACAGTCACCCAGCGCAGGGCCTGGACGGCCTGGCGCAACCAGAGCGACGAGCTCGGGCGCAGGCGCCGCAGCTGGCCCAGGGAGGAGTAGCGCAGGGCCGCCGGGTTGCCGCCGCCGCGCCTGGCCTGCCAGCGCGGCCACAGCAGCCAGGCGCCGAGCCACAGCAGGTAGAGCGGCACCAGCACATAGAGCAGCTGGCGGTCGGCCAGCACCAGGGCGCCCTCGCTGGACGGGATCACGCCGCGACCTCCTGCGGGGGCTCGCCGGTGGATGCTTCGACGGCCCGTGGGCGGGTCGACTCGACGAAGCTCAAAGCATCCTCGTAGGTGTCGCCGATCTCCTGCTCGGCCGGCTGGTGGGCGGCGAACTTCACCGCGTCCGAGGCGACGAGGAAGCGGCGCAGGCGCCGGCCGTCCTCGGCGGCGAGGTCGCCGAGCTCACCGAGGCGGCGGAGGATCTCCTCGCTCGTCAGGTCGGTGGCGTTGAGGCCGAAACGCTGCTCCACGTAGGTGCGCAGCACCGCGGAGAGGGCGAAGTAGTAGCGGCGCAGGGCGGCGGTGTCGCTGAAGTCGGTCTGCCGCAGCTCGGCGAGGGCCGCGAAGGCGATCTCGTGTGGCGGCAGGGCGGCCGGCAGCGGGCGCGGCCGGCGGCGCCAGCGCCGGAAGGCGTAGACGGCGGCCGCGGCGAGCACGGCGAGCCCCAGGGCCCACAGCCAGCGCAGCAGCGGGCGTGGCAGCGGCCGCAGGGGCTTCAGGTCCCGGATGTCGTGCGCCTCGCCGTCCGCCGGCAGCACGGACTTCACCTCGACGAAGATCTCCGCGGTGGCGGTGGTCTGACGGCTGCCTGCTGCGTCCTGCCAGCTGACGGTCACCGGCGGCAGGATGTAGGAGCCGACGAGATCGGCCCGCAGCTCGTAGACCTGGCGCTCGACGACGCGGCCGTTCGCCTCGCGAGGCGGCTCATGGCGGGCGTTGACCAGGCGGAAGCCGGCGATCCCCGCTCCAACTTCGGGGACCTCGACGCGGAGACCGGCGGCGTGCTCGACGGTCAAGTTGTAGTGGATCAGGTCACCGGTGGTGGCGACGGCACGATCGACGGCGGCGCGGGCGACCACGGCGGGCGGCTCGCCGGCCGCCCCGGGCACCTGGCGGGCGCAGGCGGCGAGCAGGCAGAGGGCCGCCGCGCCGCCTGCAAGGCCTAGCTCAATGCGCCGGCGGCGCATCCTGCATCCTCTCGGGGTAGAGCTTGACGCCGTCGGCACCGAGCTCGCTCGCCACCAGCTCGGCGTAGATCGCCTGCGCCTTGCTCATCCGGTAGTCGTGCTCGACCTGCCCGCGCACCTGCTCCAGGCTGGGCGGTTGGTCCTGCTGGCCCGCTTTCTGGTAGCGGTCGCGGTGGGCGGCGAAGAAGTTGGCGAGATCGCTGGGATCGATCGTCACCTTGGTCATCACCTCGCGCTCGACGAGCTTGGCGAGCACCACCTGCTTGCCGAGCCGAGCCAGCTGGCGGCGGACCTCGGGATCGTCGTCGAGGGAGAGCTTCTGCGCCTTGCGGTAGAGGAGCTCGTCGGCCACGTAGCGGCGCAGCAGCTCGCCGAGCCTAGCCTGCTGGCTGACCTCGCGCACCGCCTCGGGTGGCAGCTCGTCGAGCATCGCCAGCACCTCGGCGCGGTGGATCGGCGCGCCGGCGATCTCCGCCACCACCGGGCCACCGGTATCGGCGGCCGCGGCCGCCGACGGAGCGTCCGCCGTACCGGCCGGCAGGCGGCTGCCGCTGGCGAGGGCGGCCTGGGCGGCATGGTGGCGGCCCAGCCGCTCCAGGCACTCGACGATGCGCTGGGAGACGGCCCCTTGAAACGGACCCGCGCCGAGGGACTCGGCCTCGTACAGCCAGCGCAGGGCCCGCTCGTAGCGCCCCGCCTCGAGGTAGGCCTGGCCGAGGCCGTAGGCGAGCCGAGCCCGTTCGGTGGCCGGCTGGCTCGTGTCGTGGAGGGCGGCGGCATAGAGGTCTGCCGCCTCGTCGAGGGCACCGGCGGCGCGCAGCTTGGCCGCCACCTCGCGCTCGAGCGCCACGTCCGTGGTGTCGGCGCGGCCCCGGCCCTGCCCGAGGAGGACGCCGAGGATCGCGGCGAGCAGGGCCAGGGAAACGAGCCCGAGCCAAAGCGAGGCGCCGCGCCCGGCGCCCGCGTGGGCGGGGCGCTGGGTCTCGAGGCGCGGAGGTGGCCGTAGCTCCATCGTCGTCTCCCCGCTCAGCGCCGGCGCTCGCGCAGGTGGAAGTAGCGCACCAGGGCGTCGACGTAAGGCTCGTCCGCCCACAGGCGGATCTCGCCGACGCGGGCCGAGCGCAGCAGCGAGCTCAGCTCGTCGTGGCCTTCGCGGGCCAGCAGGCGCAAGCCGTCCCGCAGGCCCTTGTCGTTGGTGTCGACGAGGATCGACTCACCGGTCTCGGCGTCTTCGAGCTCGACGAGGCCGATGCGTGGCAGCTCGGCCTCGCGGCGGTCGGCGATGGCGATGGCCGTGAGGTCGTGGCGGCGGGCGGCGAGGCGAAGCCGGTCCTCGAAGCCGCGGTCGAGGAAGTCCGAGATCAGGAAGGCCACGACCCGCCGGTGGCTCACCTTGCTCAGCAGCTCGAGGGCGGCGTCGAGGTTGGTGCCGCGCTGCAGCGGCCGGAACGACAGCACCTCGCGGATCACCCGCCAGACGTGGCCGCGGCCCTTCTTGGGTGGGATGTAGTGCTCGACGCGGTCGGAGAAGATGATCAGGCCGACGCGATCGTTGCTCTTGACGGCGGTGTAGGCGAGCAGCGCCGCCACCTCGGCCGCCACCTCGCGCTTCAGCCGCTCGCCGGTGCCGAAGGCCCCCGAGGAGCTCACGTCGACCAGCAGCATCACCGTCAGCTCGCGCTCCTCGCGGTGCTGCTTGACGTGGGGTGCGCCGAGGCGGGCGGTGACGTTCCAGTCGATGTGGCGGATATCGTCCCCGGGGTGGTACTCGCGGACCTCCTGAAACTCCATGCCGCGGCCCTTGAAGGCACTCTCGTACTCGCCGGCCATGCTCTCCGTGACCAGCCGCTGGGTGCGGATCTGGATGCTGCGGATCTTGGCGAAGAGCTCGGGCGAGAGGGCCGGCTCACTCGCCGCCGGTGGTGCCGAGGTCGTGCGCGCGGCCGTGGTGGTCGAGGAAGCGAAGAAAGCCATCGGGCGTCGGCTGGCCTCAGGGCACGTCGACGGTGCCGAAGATCTTCTGGATCAGGTCGTCGGCCGTGAGGTCCTGGGCCTCGGCCTCGTAGGAGACGATCACCCGGTGGCGCAGCACGTCCGGACCCACGGTCTTCACGTCCTGCGGTGTCACGTAGGTACGGCCGGCCATGAAGGCCTGCACCCGGGCTGCCTGCGCCAGGTAGATGGTGGCACGCGGCGAGGCGCCGTAGTCGATCAGGCGGGCGAGCTCGGGCAGCTTGTAGGCCGCCGGCTCGCGGGTGGCGAAGACGACGTCGACGATGTAGTCCTCGACCTTGGGATCGACGTAGATCGCGTCGGCCACCTGGCGCATCCGGCGGATGTCGTCGGCGCTCGCCACCGGGACGATCGCCGGCAGCTGGCGGCCGCTCATCCGGCGCAGGATCTCCTTCTCCTGGGCCTTGTCGGGGTAGCTCACCCGCAGCTTGAGCATGAAGCGGTCGATCTGCGCCTCCGGCAGCGGGTAGGTGCCTTCCTGCTCGATGGGGTTCTGGGTGGCGAGCACGAGGAAGGGGTCGGGCAACGCATGGGTCTGCTCGGCGATCGTCACCTGGCGCTCCTGCATCGCCTCGAGCAGGGCGCTCTGCACCTTGGCCGGGGCGCGGTTGATCTCATCGGCCAACAGCAGGTTGGTGAAGATCGGGCCGCGCTTGACCACGAAGTCGTGGTGCTGGGGCCGGTAGATCTCGGTGCCAATCAAGTCGGCGGGCAGCAGGTCGGGGGTGAACTGCACGCGCGAGAAGCCCGTCGAGATGGCCTGCGCCACCGCCTTGATCGCCGTCGTCTTGGCGAGGCCGGGGATCCCCTCGACGAGGATGTGGCCGTCGGCGATCAGGGCCATGAGCAGGCGGTCCACCATGTAGCGCTGGCCCACCACCACGCGGGCGATCTCCTCGCGCAGGCGCGCCAGGGTCTGGGATTGGGCTTCGATCTCGCTGGCGAGCTCTTCCGCGACGGCGGCCATGCATGTCCTCCGGGAGCTTGGGGCAGGTCGGTCGATCAGGCCAAGGCGCCACTCGAACGTTGGGGCTCGGAGGCGGCGTCGCGCAGCCGCAGCCCTGCTTTGGCGGTGGCGTCGGGGTCAGGGCGCAAGGCGGCGACGCGCTTTTCGGCGAGCCGCATCCAATGCTCGAGCTCGGCGGGCCGCGGGGCCTCGCCGCCGTAGCGGGCCCGCTCGGCGCTCTGGCACAGGGTGGCACGTTCTTGCTCGTCGGCGAGCGGCAGGAGCGCCGCCGCCACGGCCAGGAACTGGCCGCAGGCGTCGCCCTCGAGCCGGCAGCGCCGGGCCTCCTCGAGGGCCTTCTCGCCGTCGCCGAGGCGCGGGTCGAGGCAGGCGCAGCGGCCTGCCCGCGCGGCGCGACTCCGCCAGGCGAAGGCCGCGGCAGCGAGAGCGAGGAGCAGGCCTGCACCGCCCAGGGCGAGCTTGCCGCCGGCGAGGCCGGCAGCGGCGGGCGCTTGCACCCGGATGGTCGGGGCGCTCACCGCCAGAGTCTCTTCCTCGCCGCCACCGCGGGGGGAGTAGGCGATCTCGAGGGGAGCGAGCGCCAGCGTCCCCGGTGCGCTGGCCGTCAGCTCGATCCGGTAGGTGACCACGTTCTCGGCACGGCTTGCCGAACCGTCGGCCGGCGGCCGGCTGGTGCTCTCGGCCGAGATCCGCTGCTGCTCGACGCCGTCCGGGAGCGTCAGGAGCGGAGGGTGGAGGAGCAAGGCGTCCTTGCCGCCCTGCCAATGCACTTCGACCTCGACGGTGAAGCTCTCCCCGGGCCTCACCTCGGTCGCCAGAGCGCGGGCCACCGCGCTCACTTCCGGCAGGTTGGCTTGTGGTTTCACCAGCGGTGCCGCCGTGGCCACCTCGGTGGCCGGCGCCGCGGTCTCGGGACGGCGGCTCGCGAGCTCGGCAAACAGGCTCGCGGCCCGCGACCAGTCGCGGGCGCCTTGCGCGACGGCGATGACGCTGCCCTTGGGGTCGACCAAGTACGAGACCGGGATCGCCGAGGCGCGGAAGGCCCGCGAGGCGGCTCCCTTCTCGTCCCAGACCACCGGCAGGGTGAGGCCCAGCCGCGCGACGAAAGGAGCGATCGCCGCCTGCTTGGTGTCGACCGAGATCGCCACCAGCTCGACGCCGCGGGGCGCCTGGCGGGCGAGCTCGGAGAGGGAGGGCAGCTCGGCGCGGCACGGGCCGCACCAGGTGGCGAAGAAAGTCAGCAGCTGCCAGCGGCCGCGGCCGTCGCTGAGGTCCCGGGTGCGGCCTTCGAGATCGGGCAGCTGGAGGGCGGGTGCGGGCCGCGGGTCGAGGAGCTCGAAGCCGTTCGCCTCGAGCAGGTCGGCGAGCGGCGCGGCGGTCGCGGAGAGGGTGGAGAAGGGGAGGGCCGCGAGAGCGGCGCCGAGCAACCAGGCGCCGCGCCGCGCATCGCAACGCAGGCGTGTGCGGGGGCCGGCAGGGGGCTGCACGGGAGGGAGGTCTAAACGCGAGCGAGCCTCTAGTTGCATGCCTTGTCGTCAGCGCTGGGTGAGTCCTGCCGCCGATTTGGCGCGCCGCAGGAACGAGATCCCGGTGGCTGCGTCGCTCGGCTCATGGTCGACGCGGAGAGGAGCAAGGCATGTGCCAAATCGCCTCGTGATCGTCACCGCGTCATCGTCCCCTGGTGATTGTCTCCTCGGACTCCCGCCTGCCGCGGGCCGCCCGGCCTCGCCGCTCTGCCGGCAGCGCCAGCTTCGTCCTCACAGCAGCTGCCGCAGGGCCTCCTCGTGGAAGCCCACCAACAGAGTGCGGCCTTTGACGATGAGCGGGGCGCGGAAATTGCCCGTCGGCCCCTTGAGGTCGTCGGGCACGGTCGCCGCGGCGGGCTTTTCTTCGATCTTCTTGCCGCGCGCGATCTTGACCGTCGCGAGCTGCGCGAGGAGCGTGCGCGCCTCGTCGTCGGTCATCGGTTCCTTCCGCGACGAGCGTTCGTGCGCCACTTGCGTCGAGGTGTCCTGCAGCACCGCCCGGGTGCGCTCGCAGCTGGTTCAGGAAGGGCGCTGGTAGAAGAGGTCGATCCGGCTCATGGCTGCCTCCGCAAGAAGGGACCTTGGTTCCGGTCCAGGTTCGTCGGGGCAGGAGAGTGTAGCAGCGACCAGCGGGCCCGCCGGCAAGCCCGAGCGCGGCTCAGAGCTCGCCCAGGACCCAGCCCGAGCGTTCCATCCGGCGCTCGATGCGCGCCACCCGGCGGGCGTAGACCTGGCTCCGGCTTCCCGGGTACCAGCTCGATGGCTTCGGCAGGCTGCCGGCTAGGGCCGCCGCCTCGTGGCGGTCGAGCGCGGCGGCGCTCTTGCCGAAGTAGCGGCGGGCGGCAGCCTCGGCGCCATAGATGCCCGGGCCGAACTCGACGACGTTGAGGTAGAGCTCGAGGATGCGGTGCTTGCCGAGCTTGGCCTCGAGCTGGCGGGTGAGGAGGGCTTCCTTGACCTTCCGCCAGGGGTTGCGCGACGGCGAGAGCCAGAGGTTTTTCGCCAGCTGTTGGGTGATGGTGGAGGCGCCGCGCGGCGCCTCGCCCTCGGCCCGCGCCTCTTCGACCGCCTTCTTCATCTCCTCCCAGGCGAAGCCGTGGTGGGAGAAGAAGTCGATGTCCTCCGCGACGATCACGGCGTGCTTGAGCTGGTTCGAGATCTGCCGGTAGGAGACCCACCGCCAGTCCGCTTTTGCCGGCTTGCCCGCGGCCGCCTGCCGCTCTTCGTAGCGGCTGACGAAGGCGGTCGTCTTCGGCACTCCCTGGGCCAGCTTGCCGACCGCCGGCCAGGTCAGCCACTCGTAGAGGAGGACGGCCAGGCCAAGCCCGAGGAGGGCCAGGGCGGCGAGGGCGAGCTTGCGGGTGCGCGGCGACATCGGCAGGGCCGGCTCAGGCGAACAGCGTGAGCTGGGGGCCATCCTGCCGTGGCAGGACGGGGCGCCGAAAGGCCGCCGTCGACAGCTCGTGGCGGTTGCCGTCGAGGCCATGGCGCCGCCGGGCATGGTGGAAGAGGGCGCGGACCTGCTCGGCGAAGACGCCCTCGCCCCGCATCCGCGCGCCGAAACGGCCGTCGTTGAGCTTGCCGCCGCGCATCGCCCGCTGGCGGTTGAGCACCTTGTCCACGCGGCCGGGATAGTACTGCCTGAGCCAGGCCTCGAAGAGGGGGGCAACGGCGCCCGGCAGGCGGAGGAGGATCATCCCGGCGACGCTCGCGCCGGCCTCGACGGCGGCGGCGAGGATAGCGGGGACCTCGTGGTCGGTGAGGGCGGGGATGACCGGCGCCACGAGCACCCCGCACGGGATGCCGGCCCGCTTGAGCTCGGCAAGGGCCGCCAGCCGCTGCTCGGGGTGCGAGGCCCGCGGCTCGAGGCGGCGGGAGAGCTCGGCATCGAGAGTGGTGAGTGACAGGTAGACGGCCGCGGCCTGGTGCTCGGCGAGCTGGGCGAGGAGGTCGAGGTCGCGGGTCACCAGGTGGTTCTTGGTGACGATCGCCACCGGGTTGCGGGCCTCGGCGAGCACCGCCAGGCAGCCGCGGGTGATCGCCAGCCTGCGCTCGATGGGCTGGTAGGGATCGGTGACGCCCGAGATGCCCAGCAGCTGCGGCCGCCAGCGCGGCGCGGCGAGCTCGCGGCGCAGGAGGGTGGGGAGGTCCGGCTTGACCAGGATGCGACTCTCGAAATCGAGGCCGGCCGAGAGGCCCAGGTACTCGTGGGTGGGGCGGGCGTAGCAGTAGATGCAGCCGTGCTCGCAGCCGCGGTAGGGATTGAGCGAGGCGTCGAAGGGGATGTCCGGGCTGTCGTTGGTGGCGATGGCGCTGCGGCTGGTGTCGAGCAGGTAGGTGGTGACAGGCCCCGCCGCCGGCTCCTCGCCCGGCTCAAGCTCGCCCGGCTCAAACTCGACGGTAAGGCGCTCGAAGCGCGGCGTGGGGTTGCTCGCCGCCGCGCGGCCGCGCGGCGGTTGGAGCTGGGGGCGGACCGGTGGCACGCCCCAAGAATACGCTCGACTTACGCCCTCTGTCGAGGCCCGGCTGGCGGCCGGTGAGGGCCTGCCGCGCTCACAGTCCCGCGACCTCGGGCAGGTCCACGACGCCGCTCGATCCCGGTTTCGCGACGCAGTTGCGCTGGTTGGTGCACAAGCCGGCGACCTGCCATTTGCCGCCCTCGCAGCTGAAGTCGCAGTCGAAGTCGCAGCAGATCAGCGCGCCGCCCGGACCGCTGGCGCAGATGTTGGTCACCCGCGAGCTCGCCTGGCCGTCGATGCACTCGGGAGGCGAGCTCGCCGGGCCGCCGTTGCCGGGGTCCGGGCTGCCGGTGCCGGGATCAGGACCGCCCGGGTCGCCACCCTCGTCGCCCAGGCGATCGGGCCGCAGCCAGGTGTAGGTGAAGCTGCACGGTGTCGCCTGGTTCTTGATCCACAGCTTGGGGATGCCACGCCAGCGCACCGCCTCGGCCGCTTTGGGCGGCAAGGGCTGCGGCTTCGCGCGCAGCGGTGGGCCACCGGCCCGTAACGCCATCGCCAGCAAGGCGCCGAAGCTCAAGGCAAGGAGGCAGACTCGCACCTTCGTTCTCATGATCGACTTCTCCTCGTCTCGGCACGAACGGTTGGTCAAGAGCTTTATGGCCATGTGCCAGTTGTGCCATGCTCTGCCCTCTCATGGCGTCAGCGGACGGTGATTCCCGACATCCAGGGGTGGTGGCTCCCTGGTTGCCCGAAAGCGGCGAGATCACTCGCTGGCTCGAGGGCGTGCAGCGGGGCGAGGAAGGGGCCCTCGAGCGCTTGGTCCCGCTGCTCTACGACGAGCTGCGCCGGCTCGCCCGCGAGCGTTTGCGGGGCGAGCGCGCGGCCCACACCCTGACGCCCACGGCCCTGGTGCACGAGGCCTACTTCCGTCTCGTCGAGCAGCGCCGCCTGCCGGCGGCGAGCCGGCTCGATTTCCTGGCCGCTGCCTCGAAG
>WBZL01000403.1_pt2 | contig 23785 bp, 19 predicted proteins | sample 5204291 | NCBI WGS metagenome assembly WBZL01 (sample SAMN12344345, study PRJNA552823) | activated sludge metagenome | biome: Activated sludge suspended growth; feature: Nitrification reactor; material: Wastewater; isolation source: activated sludge from nitrification reactor of wastewater...
GGCTTCGAACTCTCGGCCCTGCGGCCCAACGACACGCCCGGCCGGGCGAGGTTCTTCGAGATCGGCGACCGGGTGCGGGTGAGCTGGGACAGGGAGGCGGGGCACTATGTCCCGGACTAGGCCGCCCGGATTTTTACCCACCCTTGGCAAAGGGGGGCAGGGAGGATTCTGGCGGCATTCCGCTGGCGCAACCGTTGATACCTATCTACTTAAAGGCAAAGCCCCCAGTCTGGACACCACGGCTCTCCCCACCCCAACCCTCCCCGCAAGCGGGGAGGGCGCGGTCTCCTCCCCCGCGGGCGGGGGAGGTTGGGAGGGGGAGCGCGGTGACTCTTCTTGTACAAGAATCAGTCAATCCCCCCCACCCCCCCTTTTCCAAAGGGGGGAGATCTCCGCGAAATGGGCGATCACCGCGCCGCCCACCCTGTTCCTGCTGGTCTTCTTCCTGGCGCCGGCCCTCATCGTGGTGCTGGCCTCCTTCCAGTATCCCGGGGAATTCGGCGGGTTGGCGCCGCTGACGGACCCGGGCGACGGCGGCGAACACGGCCTCACCCTGGAGAACTACCTGTTCTTCGCCAGCGACTGGCTGTTCGCGGAAATCTTCCTGCGCTCCTTCGCCGTGGCGGCGGCCTCCACCCTGATCTGCCTGATCCTGGCTTATCCCGTCGCCTGGATGATCGCCCGCGGTCCGAAGAAGCACCGGAACCTGCTGGTACTGCTGGTGATCCTGCCCTTCGCCAGCAACTTCCTGATCCGGGTCTACGCCTGGATGATCATCCTGGGGCCCCAGGCGGCCTTCGCCCTGGCGGTGAACGGGCTGCTGGGCGCCTTCGGCCTGGGGCCGGTGAGCCTGTTGTTCTCCCCCTTCGCGGTGCTGGTGGGCATGGTCTACGTGCACCTGCCCTTCATGATCCTGCCCCTCTACACCAACCTGGAGAAGCACGACCCGGTGCTGCTGGACGCCGCCCAGGACCTGGGCGCCAATGCCTGGCAACGCTTCTGGCGGGTGACCTGGCCTTTATCCCTGCCCGGCATTTTTTCCGGATCGGCCCTGGTGTTCATTCCGGTGCTGGGCATGTTCGCCATACCCGACATCCTGGGCGGCACCCGCGACATGCTCATCGGCAACCTGATCAAGGACCAGTTCCTGGGGGTGCGCGACTGGCCCTTCGGGGCGACCCTGTCCATCGTCCTGACCCTGTGCGTGCTTGGCCTGGCGTGGCTGGCGGCCTGGGCCGGGAAGGCGAGGCGGGCCCATGCGTAGACTGCCCGTCTGGCTGAAGCTGGCCGCCGGCTTCACCTTCGCCTTCCTCTACCTGCCTCTGTTGGTGGTGGTGGTCTATTCCTTCAACGACTCCCGCCTCAACGCCGAATGGGTGGGCTTCACCCTGGACTGGTACCGGGCGCTGTTCGCCGATGAGGAAATGCAGCTGGCGGCGCGCAATTCCCTGTTCATCGCCCTGGTGTCCAGCCTGTGCGCCACCTTCCTGGGCACCCTGGCGGGGCTCGCCATCCATCGCTACAACCCGCGCTGGCTGCCGTTGCTGGTGATCACGCCGGTGGCCATGCCAGAAATCCTGCTGGGTGTGTCCCTGCTGGTGTTCTTCATCCAGGTCCTGCACCTCACCCTGGGGCTGCTGTCGGTGGTGCTGGCCCACATCAGCTTTTCCATCGGCTTCGTCGCCATCATCGTGCGCGCCCGCCTGGCCGGCATGGACGAGGGCATCTTCGAGGCGGCCCGGGACCTGGGCGCCTCCCCGTGGGCCACCTTCCGCCTGGTCACCTTCCCCCTCATCCTGCCGGCGGTGGTGGCGGGCTTCCTCATGGCCTTCACCCTGTCCATCGACGATTTCGTCATCACCTTCTTCACCGCCGGCGTGGGCGTTTCCACCCTGCCCCTGCAGATCTATTCCATGATCAAGATCGCGGTGACGCCGGAGGTAAACGCGGTGTCCACCCTGCTCATGCTGCTCACCCTGGTGCTGGTGATCGCGGCGTCGCGCATGGACAAAAGCTTCATGAAGGGAGGCGCGTGATGGGGTGGCGGGACTGGATGCGCCGCTCCCTCATCCCCGGCCCTTCCCCCGAGGGGGGAAGGGCGTTTCCATCCCTCTCCCTCCGGGAGAGGGGCAGGGGTGAGGGAGCAGCCTCCACACTGGTGAAGACGGTAGCCATGCTCCTGCTCACCCTCCCCGCCCAGGCCGCCGACACCCTCCACCTCTACAACTGGAACAACTACATCTCCGACCAGACCATCGCCCGCTTCGAGGCGGAATGCCGCTGCGAGGTGGCGCAGGACTATTACTCCGACAACGAGGAGATGCTGGCCAAGCTGGCGGCGGGGGCGTCCGGCTACGACCTGATCGTGCCCACCGGCAACGCCGTGGAGGCCCTGGTCCGCTCGAAGCAGTTGCGGTCCCTGGATAAAACCCGGCTCGCCCGCCTGGGCAATATCAAGCCGGCATTCATGAACGCCTTCTTCGACCCCGGCAACCGCTATTCCGTGCCCTACGCCTACACGGTGACCCTGCTCGGCTACAACGTGGAGAAGCTCCTGGCCCTGGGCCTGCCCACCGACACCTGGGCGCTGATCTTCGAGCCGCGTTACCTGGAAAAGCTGAAGGGCCGGGTCACGGTGCTGGATTCCCAGCGCGAGCTGATGGCCGCCGCCCTGCGCTACCTGGGCCACTCGGTGAACGACACCGACGAGGCGAAGTGGAAACAGGCGCGGGACCTGATCCTGCGCGCCAAGCCCTACTGGGCGGCGTTCAACGCCTCCAGCTATATCAAGGAACTGACGGTGGGCAACATCTGGCTGGCCCATGGCTATTCCAACGACATGTTCCAGGCCAGGGCCGATGCGGAAAAGGCGGGGCGGCCGTTCCGCATCGGCTATGCCATCCCCAGGGAAGGCGCGGTGCTGGCCCTGGATTCCATGGTGCTGCACAGGACCGGACGCCATCCCGAACTGGCGCAGTCGTTCATCGACTTCATGCTGGACGGGGAAAACTCGGCGGAACTGACCAACCTGATCGGCTCGGGCAACCCGAACCGGGCCGCCATGGCCTACATCCGGCCGGAAATCGCGCATAATCGCGCCGTTTTTCCCGACGCGGCCAGCATGAAACGGCTGGAGATGATGCGCGACCTGGACCGAAAAAGCCGGCGCATCCTCAACCGCATCTGGACGGAAATAAAACTGCGCTGACTCCCCATCCCCTCCCTCACCCGCTCGCGGGTGAGATCGGGAGGGGGAGGGATTGGAACCCTACATTCAGGAACCTGTCACCCAACATGCTGCTCGGCTTCGTCATCCTGTATCTGGTCATCTCCCTCGGCATCGGCATGTATGCCGCCACCAAGGTCCACAACGCCAAGGACTACATCGCCGCCGGCCGCAGCCTGCCCATCTACGTCGTCATGGCCATGGTGTTCGCCACCTGGTTCGGCGCGGAAACGGTGCTGGGCATACCCGCCACCTTCCTGGAGGAGGACCTGGGCGGGCTGATCTCCGACCCCTTCGGCGCCTCCCTGTGCCTGGTGCTGTTCGGCCTGTTCTTCGCCCGCAAGCTGTACCGCATGAACCTGCTCACCATCGGCGACTTCTACCGGGAACGCTACGGCCGCAACGTGGAGGTCATCACCGGCATCGCCATCGCCCTGTCCTACCTGGGCTGGGTGTCGGCCCAGGTCACCGCCCTGGGGCTGGTATTCAACGTGCTGTCCGACGGGAGCATCACCCAGGCCCAGGGCATCCTCATCGGCGCGGCGGTGGTGCTCATGTACACCCTCTACGGCGGCATGTGGTCGGTGGCGCTGACCACCTTCTTCCAGATGATCGTCATCGTTGTCGGCCTGTTTTATATCGCCTGGCTGGTCTCCGACTTGACCGGCGGCGTGGCGCCGGTCATCGAGCACGCCGCCGCTTACGAAAAATTCCGCTTCTGGCCCGAGCTGAACGCGGTGGCCATGGTGGCCTTCATCTCGGGCCTGCTTACCATGGGCTTCGGCTCCATCCCCCAGCAGGACGTGTTCCAGCGCGCCAACGCCTCCAGGAACGAGAACATCGCGGTGTGGGGCACGGTGCTGGGTGGCGTGGCCTATTTCCTGTTCGCCGCCGTGCCCCTGTTCCTGGCCTATTCCGCCAACCTCATCGACCCGGCCCTGACCGCCAGGTGGCTGGCCGAGGATAGCCAGAAGCTGTTGCCGGAACTGGTGAAGGGCCACCTGCCCCTGTTCGCCCAGGTCGTCTTCTACGGCGCCCTGCTGTCGGTGATCATGTCCACCGCCTCCGGCACCCTGCTGGCGCCCTCGGTCACCCTCTCGGAAAACGTGATCAAGGATTTCATCACCCGTCGCAAACACCTGCCCGAGAGAAAACTGCTGGCCCTGACCCGCTGGGTGGTGGCCGGTTTTTCGCTATGCGTCACGCTCTATGCCCTGTGGGCCCTGGATCAGGAAACCGGCATCCACCAGATGGTGGAGAACGCCTACAAGGTGACCCTGGTGCTGGCCTTCGTGCCGCTGGTGGCGGGCCTGTACTGGAAGCGCGCCAACACGGTCGGCGCCTACCTGGCCATCGGCCTGGGCCTGGCCACCTGGCTGCCCATGGAATTCCTCCTGCCCGAGGGCGAGGATCCCATTCCGCCCCAGTTCGCCGGCTTCCTGATGGCCTGCGCGGGCATGGTGGCGGGGTCCCTGCTGGGCGGGGCCGCGGCCCGACCGGGGCGGGCCTGATCCGGGGGGCGGGTATGGATATGGATTGTCGCTGCACCAGTCCTGGCTCCCTCCCCCTCCCTGCCTCCCCCGCTCGCGGGGGAGGTGGCCGTGGCCGCCACGGTTCGTGCCGTGGGGGGCGAGCCCATGGCAAACTCCCGCTGTCCTCGCACGGGTTGCATTACAATCCGCGCGGCTCCCGCCCGAATCTTCCGACACCCCGCCTGAAGCGCCGCCGTTATGTCGACCTCTTCCGACCCCAACAGTCTGACGCCCTTCGAGGACGAGGCGGCGCCGGCCATGGAAAACCGCCTCGGCCAGGCCGGCGCGGACAACGATGGTATTCGCTGCCCCCATTGCGGCAGCGACGAGGTGCGCGTGTCCCACAAGCATGCCGGCGAGTCCTCCCATGTCACCTATCGCTGCCGGGCCTGCAAACGCCACTTCCGCGTGGAATCGCCGCGCGCCCGCGGCAAGCTCACGATCGGCCTCGCCGTGGCCGCGGTATTGGTCATCGCGGTGGTCTTCGGAGTGCTGCAGGAGAATAACGCGAACGATCCGGACGCTTCGAATGACCACGCCGTCGCCGGCATCGACGACAGCGTGATACTGAAAAAGGCCCAGGCCGCCGCCAAGGGCGGCGATTCCCAGGCCCAATTCGATCTGGGCCATATCCATTGGCAGCGTGGCGAATATCTCCAGGCCCTGCCCTGGATCCAGGCCGCGGCAAGCCTCGGGTATCCGGAAGCCGAATACCTGCTGGGCATGGCCTACCTGCAAGGACGCGGCACCGTGCAGAACTACCGTTCCGCCCTGGAGCAGTACACCAAGGCCGCCGAGCACGGTCATCTGGATGCCCAGTACCAACTGGGTATCTTCTACCGGGACGGCATGGCGACAGCGAGCAGCAAGGAGTCCGCCTATCTCTGGCTGAACCTGGCCGCCGCCCGGGGCCATCCGGATGCCCTGATCCTGCGCGACAAGCTGGCGGCGGTGATGGCCACGGAGGAACTCATCCGCGCCCAGGAAGCCAGCGAGGCGGCCCTCCAGCGCTTCAACGGCGTGGTGGCGGCGGCCCCGGCGGCGGGGGAGGCAAGCGCGAAAACCACTACCACGGCGACGACGGGCATCGCACCAAAATAGGTGGGGCGTTTCCTGCCGCGCGGGCAGCGGACGGGCAATCAATCACTCCCCTCCCCAGCCCTCCCCGCAAGCGGGGAGGGGGAAAATCCCGCCCCACCGCGCCGGGCAAACTTGAGCCGGCGCCGCCGGCATGCCAGCATGCCAACACCCCCATCAAAGCCGGTTCCATGACAGACCGTTCCCCATCCCGCCAGGCTGACATTTTCCTGGGCCTGTACGCGCTGCTGATCGCCTTCGGCAGCCTGTATTCCGGTTCGGGCCTCCATGGCATGGGCCAGTGGTCGCTTTCATTCCTGTTCGACCCCCTGCCGCGCTACATCACCCGCACCGACATCTCCACCAACCTGCTGGCCTATGTCCCCTTCGGCTATCTGCTGGCCCTGCATCTCTCCCATCCCCACCGGCGCGGCCGCGCCATCGTCCTGACCGCGCTGGCGGGCTTCTGCTGCAGCGTGCTGCTGGAAAGCCTGCAAGCCCTGCTGTCGGACCGCATCGCCTCCAACCTGGACGTATTCCTGAACACCCTGGGCAGCCTCGCCGGCGCCCTGCTCACCCTGCACCACAATCGCTGGCGCCGGGCCGGCGCCGCCATCCGCCGCTGGCGGGCGGGCTGGTTCCGAGGCGAATGGTCGGCCAGTCTTGGCCTTTGGCTGCTGGTGCTGTGGGGCTTCGCCCAGTTTTCCCTGGTGCCGTTTCCCGGCGCCGGCTGGCTCGGCCTGCACCTGCGGCCCCTGGATATCCCACCGGAGGAAATCGGCCAGATCAACCTATACTGGCTCGGCGCGGTATTCCTGGAGATGGCCGCCCTGGGCGCCTTCGCCGCCTGCCTGCTGAAGCCCGGCCGCTATGTCTCGGCCATGCTGCTGCTGTTCCTCGCCGCCTTCGCCGTCAAGTTGCTGGCCGCGACCCTGCTCCTGAAGCTGCGGGCCGTGGGCGGCGTGCTCTCCCTGGAAAGCCTGGCCGCCTTCCTGCTGGCCTTCTGGTTCCTGCTGATTCCCGCGGTATCCAGACAGCGCCGCCCCATCGCCGCGCTGCTGCTCATCGCCGTCCTGACGCTCAGGGCCTTCCAGGCCGACTACCTGCTGTGGCCCATCGCCAGTGTCTTCAACATCGTCGGCCTGGCCAAGGCGGCGGCCTCATTCTGGCCCTGGCTGGCGCTGGGGGTGCTGGCGGCGGCGGAATTGGGGAAACGGCGCGTTCGCTGATCGGTGGCATCTCCCTTCAAGCCCCCCCGCTGGCGGGGAAGGCCGGGAAGGGGAGCGCGGCGGATTTCCTTCAGCCGTGGCGCCGACTTCGTCGCGGCGAATGGCCGGGTAAACGTCGATCGCGCCAGTCATAGCCCACCCCCAGCAACAGCAGCGCCACCAGCAAGGTGGCCAGGCGCGGGGCGTCCAGCAGGCTGTCGAACATCCCCACCGTGAGCAGGCCCGCCAGGGAGGCCAGCCAGGCCCAGGCCAGGCGGTGGCCGCGCCAGCCCTCCCGGGCCAGGCGCGCCACGGCTGCCAGGGTCAGGCCGGCGAAGGCCAGCAGGCCCAGCCAGCCCTGCTCGAACCAGACGTGGACCCAGACGTTCTTGATGTGCCAGGGCAGGTGGCTGTGGGTCTTGAAGAACCAGCAGTCGCCGCCGGCACGGAAATCGCCGTTGCACAGCGCGTCCTTGCCGTCCGGGCCCAACAGGCGGACGTTGTCCACGTCCACCACGCCCACCTTGCCGGGATGGTGGAAGAACAGTTCCACCGGCGGCCGGTTCAGCCAGTTCTCCTTGCCCACCCCGGCGCTGGAGAAGTCCCGGGCCAGCCGGTGCCATTGACCATCACCCGGCACATCGAAGCCGAGCCATTCGCACTGGCGCGAGTTGAGCATCTGCCTCTCGCAGACCGGCGCATCCAGGCGGGTATCGCCCTGTCGGGAACGGACTTCCAGTTCCAGTCGGTAGTTTTTTCCGGCTGAGAAGGGAATGCGCTGGGCATAATAGATCGTGTCGCCGGTGCCCAGGCGGAAATAGGTGTTGCCCTGCTCCGCGGCGAAGCCGAAGGTGGCCGGTTGCTTGTCCGCCGGCCCCCGTTCCAGGTATTTACGGGGGAAGCTGCCCAGCCCCGTGCCGAACAGATTCGCCCGCAAACCTTCATCCGCCAGGGCGACGGCCTGAGTCCAGTGGTCGACGCGGATGCCCCAATCCTTCGCGGTTTCGCCGAAGCGCTGCTGGAAATAGCCTCCCCCCGCCCCCACCGCAACCACCAGGGCCAACACCAGGAGGGCGACCACCGGGGCGAGGAAGCGGCCACCCTGGGCGCGACGGGCCAGCCTGGCGCTGGCCACGGCCAGGATAAGCGAGGCCACGGCCACCGCCAGCACGCCACCGCGGGCCACCGTGTACACCATGACGTAGGCGGTCAAGACCATGAGGGGTACGGTGACCAGCGCATCCCGCGCCCGGGTCGTGGCCAGCCAGAGAAACGGCAAGGCCGCCACCAGATAGGCCTCAATATGACCGCCACCGGTATGCATGCTGGAGAAGGTGCCGACGATGCGGTAGGTCTCCAGCCGATCGGCGAAGCCGACGAACAGGTGGTGCTCCCAGGCGCCCACCAGTCCCACCCCCAGCAGGCCCAGGGCCATGCCGAGGGACAGTTTGCGGCCCAACACCTGGCGCTCCAGGCCAGCCTGGCGAATCCACAGGTACAGCAGCGCTCCCCAGACGAAACCCTTGGCCACCCGCGGGGCGTTGTAGGGGCTCCAGTAACTGGCGAAGGCATTCGCGTCCACAGGCGCGAGGGGCAACAACCCGATCCCCAGGGCGGCCAACACCGACAGGCCAAACAAGCCCATCAACGCCAGGCGCGGCAGAGGCGGCTGTCGCCGCGTCTCGGCCGGGCGGCGCAACAGCAGCATGCCCAGGGTGACCCCCATGAGCAGATCGAACTCGTCCAGGAAGTAACGCCCGGTCCAGGGCGCAAGATCCAGCAGGGGCAGGGCCGCCGGGATGACCACCATCCAGGTCAGGGGACGGAACCAGAGCAGAACGACGTAGAGGGCCAGGCCCGCCCCCAGAAGCAGAGGCCAGCGCGGAAACTCCCACAGTCCGACGGCAACCCCAAGCAGCACGGCCAGCCCCGCCAGGAGACTGATCGGGCCGGCGCGGGAGGCCGGGGCCACGGCACCGGACACCGCCGCCTTATCGGGTGGCGAGGCCTCCACCTCCTCGACGCGCGCGGTGTCGGATACAGGCGTGGTCGCGCCGCCGGCCAGCGCGGGAACGTCCTTCCCACGCTGGCTGGTCGAAGTCTCCAACTCGACCCCGAGGGGCGTGGCCCGCCCCAGCCAAAGACCCAGGGCCAGGCCGGGCAGCGCGAACAGCAACTCCAGGCCGTCGCCGACACGCACGTCGGGCAAAAAAGGCAGACCCAGGGCAAGCAGAACGACGGCGGCAGGCGCCCAGCGCCGCAGGGCACGATCCCAGCCGGCCAGCGTGGCGAGAAAACCCAGCGGAACCCACAGCATGGCCGCCTTGATGCCCAGGTAAACCTGCTGGGCCACCACGCGCCCATAGCCGGCGGGCTCGAAGTCAAGCAGCCCCGGCGCGGCCAGGGGCGCGCGCGCATCCAGGGGCACGAGGGCGCCGGCCAGGGCGGCCAGCAACAGCGCATTCCAGAACGGCGACGCGCGCTCGGGAACGGAACTGATCGGGCGGGAGCGGCTGGAGGGCATGGATGGAAGCTGGACGGGAGCTCGCGACATGAGGGCGGGGCGCCAGTTTACCCCGCGCCGGGAGATGGGTCAGCGCGCCCCGCGCTCACTTTTCGCCAAGATCGCAAGGCGTGTCGGGGCCTTCCCCAAGGCACGCGCGACATAAGGGGGGGGAAGCTCAGATCCGGATCGTGCCTGTCTTCGTTGACACCAGGATTGGCGTCCACGCCTTTGGTCAGGATGCCGCGAAGTAGGCAAGAGCCGGGAAAACGCCTGGCGCAACCCGCTTGTGGCCCCCACCCGCCCCGTTTCGGCAGATTGATCCAGCACGACGCCCGGAGGGCAATCCGGATGACAGGATTTTTTACACTTCCCGCCAGACGCATACGATTTGCCAGCCGGAACCCGCCCACATAGCACGTAACTAGCTGTTTTATATAGCTTCCATCAACGTGTATCAGGAATTGGCACATATCATGCTTGTTGAAAGTACCGTCGCACCGTCGTGCAAGACCTTGTCAGGAACGACGCCTGCGAAGCCGATTCATCTTCTTACTATCTAGCGAGGCAGAAAATGCGCACATTCAAACTCTCCGCCATTCACCTGGGCCTGGGCGCCCTGATCTCCCTGTCTGCGCTGGCCGTCTCCGGCACCGCGGCCGCGGCTCCCCTGCCCGCCGGCTGGTCCTGCACCGGCAACTGCGGCACCATGGCCCCCAACGGCGACATCGTGGCCTCGCCCGAAGGCGGCGATTATGGCTATGTCTCTACCTCGGGCGGTGTAAGCGACGATGGTCTGAGCATCGGCTCCGAGACCAACGGCTCCCGCGCCCGTTCCTCCAAGTTCACCGCCGCCGCCGGCGACGACCTGGAGTTCAACTTCAACTACGTGACCTCCGATGGCCAGATTTACGTCGAATACGCCTGGGTGAAGCTGCTCAATGCCGACCTGTCCGACAAGGCCGTGTTGTTCACCGCGCGCACCACCACCGCTGGCAACACCGTGCCCGGCAACGGCTTGCCCGCCCTCGCTCCCGGCGTGGTGCTCGACCCCGCCGCCACCCCCATCATCGCCGGCGCGCCGGACTGGTCCGCCCTGGGCGGCAGTTCCGGCACCTGCTTCGGCGCTGGTTGCGGCTATACCGGCTGGGTCGAGATGACCTACGAGATCGCCGATGCCGGCGATTATTTCCTGGAGTTCGGCGTGGTGAACTGGATCGATACGGCCTACCAAACCGGCCTGGCCTTCGACGGCATCTTGGTGGCCGGCAAGCCCATCGATCCGGAGAACCCCATCCCCGAGCCCGCCACCCTGGCGTTGCTCGGCCTGGGCTTGCTCGGCCTGGGCAGCATGCGTCGCCGCAAGGCCGCCTGAAACACGGGCTTCCTTCCCGTCCCGTACAAGCCGACACGCAAGTGTCGGCTTTTTTTACACCTACGCCCCCCCCTTGACTCTCCCTTGCCGGCGGGGGAGGCCAATCCACCGCCTAACCCTTCATGGCCGAATGGCCGTTCATGGCCGAATGGCCGTTCATGGCCGAATGGCCGCTCCCGCCCATGAAGGCACACTTGCCGGCCATGAACAGCACCCTCACCCCCAACCTCTCCCGCCACGGGAGAGGGAAGCGTCGTGAGTCGCTGACGCGGCTTTCACGGTAACCCGAGAGTCGCGGGGGAATGCACGGAACGTGATTGGGCCGAGGACAGGCCCTATCGATCTGCGACAGCCTCGCCGGCTGACCGGGGGCCCGCGCACATCCACACTTCTTCACGCAGACGTGAAACGATAGGGCTCGCGGGAAGGCAAATGGCACCGGCCAGTGCGGTGGAGGCGCTTCATCCAACAGGCCGCCCCCCCGTAACAGGAAGGCCAGCGCAAACCCCGAGGAGGCATCGCCGCCATGCATTCGGCCAAGACGTGGATGCGGCCGATCATGGGCAAGGCTCGAAAATCACCCGGAACCCATGGGCGGATGGCGGAACGGGGGGGTATGGAAAATCGCCACGGCACCCGTCAGCCTCGGGGCTGACGCGTTGCCCGATCGGCGATATATCCCGGACTGAAACCTGCTGAGAAGGGGGTCAGGCGGGGGTCAGGCGCGACGTCCAAGCCAACGCGCGACGCCCAATCCGAGGACACCCAGCAATACCAGGGCGAGGGTTTCCGGTTCGGGAATGGAATTGACGTTGACGGCGTGGTAGGTCAGCACGGCGATGCTGCTGTTATCGTTGCAGGAGGGGTTGTCGCATACCCTCGCGGTGCGCTGGGGTTCCGTGTCGTTGTAGGCGAACTTGATGGTATCGCTGGCGCTGGACAGACTGCCGGTGATGCCAAACACGCTGGGAACCGGTTGTTCCTTCTTGGACACCAGGGGCTTCAGGTGGATGGTCAAATCGCCGCTCAGCTTCAGGTTGCCCTCGGGCCAGGGCACGCTTACGGGAGGACGGCCGGTGATCTTGCTGAAACAGCCCGCATCGATGGTCACTTCGGCGGAAGAGGTTTTACCGCTGGTCTCGCCCGGTGCCAGGGCGGCCTTGTCGAAGACGAAGGCCCCGCGCGCGCATTCCAGGACAACGCCCCCCTTTTTGAGCATCAGGTTGTAGGTCGCGGGCTCGGCGAAGCTCTGGCCGCTGGCCAGCATGAGCAGGGCGAAAGCCGCCGCGTGGGGGCGGAAGCGCGTCAAGCGGGGGGGCATGGGATTCATGGTCTCGTCACCTCAAATGGCCGCAAACAGGCGCGGCGCCTACAGTGTATGCGCTATTTGTAAGCAAGCCTCATGCCGGAATAATTTTCCTCGTATAAACAGGGTGTTGCCGCATGAAGCCGGGCACTTGCCATGGGCATGTAAAAAAAATCGACAGGTCCACGCGCAAGCTCGCCCGGGCCTCGACCGCAGGCGACGCTCTCCTCAGGCCTCGCGGGCGGCTGGATTCGATGGCGTGAAAGAGGTGGCCCGGGCGGCGAAGCCCCGCAGCAAAATGACGCTGGCCATCAGGAGATAAACCATCTGCCAGTAGGCGATACCGAGAAACGCGGCCCCCACCAGATAGGCCGCCAGGGAGGCGCGCAGCATCGCGGCGTGGTTCTCCAGCCAAGTCAGGCGCAGGCGTCCACCGCGCCAGACCAGCCAGGTCAGCGCCCCCATGTTGCCCAGCAGCAAGGCGCTCCAGAGCGCGAGCCCCATGAGGCCGTGCTCGGCGGCCATCTCCACATAGGCGCTATGCCAGTCGACCAGGCCTCCGGTGCGCTGGGAAAGATAGATCCAGCCCTGGAACCCGCCGCCGAACCAGGGCCGCTCGAGGGCATGGGCCCAGCCCAGCCGCCAAACGTCCAGGCGACTTTGCGCCGAGGCGTCCAGTTCGCCGCCACCCAGGGCGCCCATGCGCGCGAACCACGCCTCCGGCAGATTGACGAACATCAGCCCGATGCCCACGGCCAGCAGCGGCAAGGCCAGCCACTTTCTCCGGCTGTGCCAGACCAGCAGCAGGGCGACGACGCCCAGGCTGAGGAGGCCGCCGCGCGACCATGACGACAAGGCGGCGGCAAAGCTCAGGGCGATCATGCCCGCCAGGGCCAGACGCAAGGCGCGGGCCTGGGTTTCGCGGTACCAGAGCACCAGCAGGGGAATGGCCATGGCCGTGGCCACCGCGAATTCGTTGTTGTCGCCGTATTGGCTCCCGGGAGGGCCATAGACGCGATCCTGGAAACCCGTCATGACCGCCCAATACCCCCCCTTGAACACCACCACGGCGACCGCCAGGGCCATGGTCAGATTCAGCGCCAGCAACCTTTCGCGGCTGTCGATCAGCAGCAGGACCAGCACGAGGGAGGGCAGCAACTTGGCCACTTCCCAGAGCTTCGGCCAGGCCGCCCACGGATTGATGGCCTGACTGGTGCTCAGGGCGAACTGCCCCCAAAGCAGCAGGATCAGGATCAGGCTCCAGTCCACCGGCAGGCGGGGCCAGGCGCGCGCTCGCCGGTAATCGCGCGCCGCCGCGACGGCGACCACCGCGAACAAGGTCAGATAGACGGGAAAGGTCTTCATGAAGCCGCTGGCATAGGCTTGCGGATGCGTGCCCGCCAGGAAGGCCAGCCCGAGCACGCCGACCCAGGGACGCCACCAGGCCAGCGCAACCAAGCCGAAGAGAATCAGCAGAATGGCGACATCCCTCATGGTCTTTTCTCCCGTCCCGATGGATGCCGCCCGCCTTCGCCCCGACGCTGCCGCGGCACCGTCAGGCGCGCCCGTATCACCCGGAACAGGGCATAGCCCATGACGCCCCCCAGGCTCTCCAGGAACCAGTCGGTGGTGTCGGGATACTTGCCGGGCAGCAGCATCTGGCCCAGTTCGATGCCCAGGGCGGCGGCCGGGATGGCGAGGATCGACGCGGCGGCGGCCCAGCTCCGCCACAGCCAGGGCAGGCCGGCCACGAACCAGGCCAGCAGGGCGCCGAGGGGGGCGAAGAACAGGACCTTCTGGAATACCGAGGTGATGGCGCGGAATTCGGTGCCGTAGTAGTAGATCTCGAAGGGCACGCGCTCCAGGAAAGCCAGGCGTTCACGGATATAGGCGCCGTCGGTGCGGAAGTCGAAGGGATACCAGAACACCAGCATCAGGACGCACACCCAGCCCAGGGCCAGGCCCAGGGGCAGCAGGCGGCCCAGGGCCGTAACCCGCGTCGCGGCGCGCGTCGCCGGGGTGTGACGGCCGAGCCGGGCGCCCAGCAGGGCGCCGGCCCCGGCGCCCAGGGCGGCGGTGAACAGGTCGGTGACGTCGCTCACCCGGGAATAGACGAACAGTTGCAGCACCTCGAGCAGCAGGGCGGCGGCGAAGCCCAGCCACCAGGCCCGCGCCGTGGTCCTGCCACCGCGGTAGCGCAACAGGAAGGCCGGCGGCAGCCAGATCAGGGCGTCGGTGACCACCTCGTAGAGGGCATGGGCCGGATCCGCCGGCAACCCGGCGAAGGGGATGAGGACCAGCTTGCCTTCGCGCCATTTGTGGAAAATCTCCACGGCGCTGATGGTCAGGTCCAGGGGCAGGAGGTTGTAGGCGAACACGAAGGCGAGATAGCCCCAGGCGAGCCGTTCGGACAGGGCCGCCGGCTCCCGCACCCGCAGCCAGGATTCGTACCAGGCCAGGAAGCGGCCGCCCACCCCCCACCAGGCGGCGATGCCGAGCAGCGCGCCCAGGCTCTCCGCGGCGATGTCGTTCTGGGAAACCGTGCGCTGGGGGAAGAACAGCTGGGTGAATTCGATGCCCAGGCTCAGGCCGACGCCGGCGGCCAGCACCAGGATCGAAGCCAGCAGGCGCACGACGACGCCGCGCCCGTGGGACAGGGCGCCGGAGAAGATGAAGGCGAGGGGGATGAACAGCAGCAGGTTGGCCATCCAGTCGGCGCGGGAGCCGATGCCCAGGTCGAGCCAGGGGATCTGCCGGAAGGCGGCGATGGCCACCTCCGGGGACAGGGGCCGGAAATCCAGGGGCACCAGGCTGCCGTAGACCACGAAAACCAGGTAGCCCAGGCCGGCCAGCCAGAGATGGGTTCTTGCCGTGGCCGATCGGGTCATGGCGCGGCTCCGGCGGGGTGGTGGCATGGGGTGCCGGCTTTTGTGCGGGGAAAACCAGGGCGCTCCCCCTCCCACCCCCCCCCCCAGGCGGGGGAGGTTGGGAGGGGGAATTCCAGATGCATCCTGGCACTCATTGCGCGTTGATTGCGCCCGACCCGCCCGCGATCGGGCGAGGACAGGGGGAAGGACCATCGGGGGCGCAGGCGCCGGGAAACGGGGTCGCGCGGGGACGGCCATCGATATCGACCTGGCTGTCGGGATGCATGGCTCCGGCCTGGGGTGGGCGGCCGGCCATTTTCGGCAAACGGGCGCGGGGCGAAAGATCCAGCCCGGCAAGCTCGGCATGGGGTTTGGCCAGGTGGCGCTCGGCGGCATCCAGGCCGCCGGTGACGTTGTCCCCCTGTTCCCCGCCGAGGAGGGGGCGGGCGGCGAACACGATGTTGCCGACCACGCGCTGGCTGAACTCGGGCGCGCCCTCCCGCTGGCGCAGGGCGACGCCTTCCCCCCGGGCCAGGACGGTGTTGTGGAATACCTCCACCTGTCGGGGAATGTCGTTGTGGGGCTGGATGCGCACGGCGGGGCCGTGGCGGTTGACGAACACGTTGTTGTAGAGGGCGAGATTGCCTTCACCCTGGAACAGGGCCTCGCCGGGGTTCTGCCAGAACAGGTTGGCGTGGATCAGGTATCGATCCTCGCTGCCCGGCCCAGCCACGGGGAAATGGCCCACCAGCACGTTCGGCCGGGCGTTGGTTTGCCCCCCGGGCGGCGTGGGCGTCCGGCTTTCCTTGGCGAAGACGTTGCGGCGGATGATCGTGTCATGGCGCGCCTCGGCTTCCGGCAGGTCCGCCGGACGTGACTTCTGGTGCTTGATCTGCAGGCTATAGCCCAGGGTGTCGCTGACGTGGTTGTTCTCGATCAGCCCGGCGACGAAGGGGTCCGAGCCGTCGGAATCGCCGAAATACATGCCGGTGCCCACCCGCTCGATGCGATTGCCGCGCACCACCCAGCCGAAGGCCGGACACTTGCTGGAAATGCCGACGCTCTGCTGGGAGGCGGCATGGTCGTGGATGTGCAGGTTTTCCAGGGTGACATGGTGGGCGTAGCGGGCGTGGCCCTCGGCCTTGACGGCGTCCACCGGCAGGTTGCGGCCATCAAGCTCGAGATGGCGCAGGATCACGTGCCGAACGTTGGCCAGGCTGACCGTGTTGGCGCCCGGGCGGGCGATGAAGCGGGCGCCCGGGCCGTCGCGGGGGCCTTCGATGACGATGGGCGCGTCGGCGCGCCCTTCCAGGTTTTGCAGGGGTAGACCGCGCCCATAGTCGCCGCCGCGAAGCAGCAGGCGATCCCCGGGCGCCAGCCGGGACAGATAGGCGCGGTAATCCTCGGGCCCGGCCTGAAAGTCGGCGGCCTGGACCGGGCAGGCCAGGCAAGCCCACAGGAAGCCGGCGAGCGGAAACGACCGCCACCCTCTCTCAAGCCTGGCGGCGGAGCCCCGATCGCGGGGCGGTTCGGGAACGTGGCGCTCCCCTCCCCGGCCCTCCCCGTAAACGGGGCGGGAGAAAGCCCCTCCCCCGCACGCGGGGGAGGTTGGGAGGGGGAGCGCGGTGCCTATCCACGCGAAAAACTCGCCGCGCCAGGGCAATGCGGCGAGGCCATCACCCGGCTCCCCGGCCATCCGTGAAGCGTAAGGCATATCCCGCCGGCTCACGGCGGCGCGGGCAGGGTGGCGCAGGGATCCCGCGCGCCCACCGAGGACAGATCCAGGCTGTTTTCCAGCCGGCGCACCAGGTGATGGGCGCTTTGCCGGCCGGATTCCAGCACCATGTCCGCCACCTGCATGTAGAGGGGATGGCGGATGGCGTAGAGCGCCTTCAGCTTGCCGAGAGGATCGTCGGTCTGCAGCAGGGGGCGGTTCTTGTCATGGCGGGTGCGCAGGTAGAGCTCCTGGGGCTGGCAGCGCAGGTAGACCACGGTGCCCCGGGCCTTGAGCCGGACCCGGTTTTCCTCCAGCAGGGTGGCGCCGCCGCCGGTGGCCAGGACGATACCGCGCCGTTGCGAGAGTTCGTCGATCATGGCCGCCTCCCGCCGGCGGAAACCGGCCTCGCCCTCGATCTCGAAAATGGTGGGAATGGACACGCCGCAACGGGCGACGATTTCCTGGTCGGAATCGAGAAACTCCAGCCCGCGCTGCCTGGCCAGGAGCTTGCCGATGGTGGTCTTGCCGGCGCCCATGAGGCCGACCAGGAAAATATTGCAACTCGGGATCATGGCCGGATTGTAACCGGGGGAGCGGGGTCAGGCGGCGTGTCGCCGGGCCAGCAGCCGTTCCACGGCGTCCTTGAGTTCGCCGTCGGGGAGGGTGTTTTCCAGTTCCCGGAAGGCGCCGAGGGCGGCGGCGGGCAGGTCGTGTTTTTCCGGGCGCTCGGGCAGGGACCAGTCGGCGCGAACCTTCACCTTCACCGCGGCGACGGGCGTGTCCGCCTGGTCCAGGGCCCGGGCCACGCCCTTGGCCTGGGCCCGCACCCGGCTGGCGGCGGCGCCATTGGCGCAGAACACCAGGGCCACGTCGCCCTGGATGGCCGCCACCCGGCAGGCCTGGGCCACCGCCTTGGGCACCACGCCGGCGAAGCGCCGCTGCAGGGCCGCCAGCCGTTCGGCCTCGGGCAGCGCGACGGCCAGGCCGCGGTCCGCCCGCAGCAATCCGCTGACGCGGACTAGGGAAGAGGGTCGAAGAGCCATCGACGGTCGGGAAGGGCTGGAACCCGGGGTATGGTAGCATTGCCCGGATATTTACAAATCCCTCCTATCTCCTTCATTTTTCATGATTTCCAACCTACTCAAGAAAGTCTTCGGCAGCCGCAATGATCGTCTGCTGAAGACGTACCGGGGCGCCGTCGCCAAGGTCAACGCCCTCGAGTCCGCCTTCGAGCAGCTCAGCGACGAACAGCTGCGCGGCAAGACGGACGAATTCAAGGCCCGCCTGGAAAAGGGGGAAACCCTCGACGCCCTCATGCCCGAGGCCTTCGCCGCGGTGCGGGAGGCCGCCAAGCGGGTGCTGGGCATGCGCCACTACGACGTCCAGCTCATCGGCGCCATGGCCCTGCACCAGGGCAAGATTTCCGAGATGCGCACGGGCGAGGGCAAGACCCTGATGGCCACCCTGGCTGTGTACCTGAACGCCCTGCCCGGCAAGGGCGTGCACGTGGTGACGGTGAACGACTACCTGGCCAGCCGGGACGCGGAATGGATGGGCAAGGTTTACCGCTTCATGGGCATGACGGTGGGCGTCATCCTGTCCCAGCAGCCCGGCGAGGAGAAACAGGCCGCCTACGGCTCCGACATCACCTACGGCACCAACAACGAGTTCGGCTTCGACTACCTGCGCGACAACATGGTGTTCACACCCGAGCAACGGGTGCAGCGGGGCCTGAACTACGCCATCGTCGACGAGGTGGACTCCATCCTCATCGACGAGGCCCGCACGCCCCTGATCATCTCCGGCCAGGCCGACGACAACGTGGCCATGTACCAGATCATCAACCAGGTGCCGCCGCGCCTGATCCGCATGGAGCACGAGCCCAAGACCGACGAGCCGCCGCCCCCCGGCGACTATTCCGTGGACGAGAAGGCCCATCAGGTGCTGCTGTCCGAGGCCGGCCACGAGAAGGTGGAGGCCATCCTCACCGAGCTGGGCGTTCTGGCCCCCGGCACCAGCCTGTACGACGCCGCCAACATCTCCCTGATGCACCACATCTACGCCGCCCTGCGCGCCCACGTGCTGTATCACAAGGACCAGCACTACGTGGTGCAGAACGACGAGGTCATCATCGTCGACGAATTCACCGGCCGCCTGATGCAGGGCCGGCGCTGGTCCGACGGCCTGCACCAGGCCGTGGAAGCCAAGGAAGGCGTCAACATCCAGCGCGAGAACCAGACCCTGGCCTCCATCACCTTCCAGAACTTCTTCCGCATGTACAAGAAGCTGGCCGGCATGACCGGCACGGCGGACACGGAAGCCTACGAATTCCAGCAGATCTATGGCCTGGAGACGGTGATCATCCCCACCAACCGGCCCATGGTCCGCAAGGACATGAACGACCTGGTGTACCGCACCGCCGACGAGAAGTGGCAAGCGGTCATCAACGACATCCGCGACTGCCACCAGCGCGGCCAGCCGGTGCTGGTGGGCACCACCTCCATCGAGGTGAACGAGTTCCTGTCCGGACTGCTGACCCGGGAAAAACTGCCCCATCAGGTGCTGAACGCCAAGCAGCACGACCGGGAGGCGCAAGTGGTGGCCCAGGCCGGCATGTCCGGCGGCATCACCATCGCCACCAACATGGCCGGCCGCGGCACCGACATCGTGCTCGGCGGCAGCATCGGCAAGGAAATCGACGCCATCCAGCAGGACGCCGGCCTGACCACGGAAGAAAAGGCCGCCCGCGTCGCCGCCATGAAGGCGGACTGGGCGCCGCGCCACGCCGCCGTCATCGCCGCCGGCGGCCTGCACATCATCGGCACCGAGCGTCACGAATCCCGCCGGGTGGATAACCAGTTGCGCGGTCGCTCCGGCCGCCAGGGCGACCCGGGTTCCTCCCGCTTCTACCTGTCCCTGGACGACCCCCTGCTGCGCATCTTCGGCGGCGAACGCCTGAAGGCCATCATGGAGCGCCTGAAGATGCCGGAGGGCGAGGCCATCGAGCATGTCATGGTGAATCGTTCCCTGGAATCCGCCCAGCGCAAGGTGGAACAGCGCAACTTCGACATCCGCAAGCAATTGCTGGAATACGACGACGTGGCCAACGACCAGCGCAAGGTGATCTATTCCCAGCGCAACGAGTTGCTGGAGACCAACGACGTCAGCGCGGGCATCACCGGCATGCGCGCCCAGGTGCTCAACGACACCATCAACGAGTACATGGCTCCCGGCAGCATGGCCGAGCAATGGGACGTGGCCGGCCTGACCCAGGCCCTGGCCTCGGAATTCCTGCTGGACTGCCCGGTGCAACAATGGCTGGACGTGGACGAGCGCCTGGATGAACAGGGCGTGCGCGACCGCATCGAGGACACCGCCAACCAGTCCTACGCCGCCAAGGAAGTCCTGGCCGGTCAGGAAAACCTGCGCAACTTCGAACGCGCCATGCTGCTGCAAAGCCTGGACAACCACTGGCGCGAGCACCTGGCCGCCATGGACCACCTGCGCCAGGGCATCCACCTGCGCGGCTACGCCGCCAAGAACCCCAAGCAGGAATACAAGCGGGAAGCCTTCGAGCTGTTCGAGCGCATGCTGGGCACCATCGCCCGGGAAATCACCCAGGTGACGCTGACCGTGCAGATCCGCGGCGAGGCCGACGTGGAGGCGGTGGAGCAGCAGGAAGCCCCGGTCAGCAACGTCCAGTACCACCACGCCGACTACGACGAGGTGCTGGCCACCGATGCCGACGAAACTCCGCCCGGCGGCCAGCAGCCCATCGAGCGCCAGCACGCCAAGGTGGGTCGCAACGATCCCTGCCCCTGCGGCTCCGGCAAGAAATACAAGCACTGCCATGGCAAGCTTGCCTGAGACCGGGTAATAGCCGACAATTTAAGTCAGCTATTACCCGGCGCACCCACCATGCCCTACTACATTTACAAGATCGGCCCCCTCAACATCCTGTCCAAGCAGGGGCAGGCCGAGAGCTTCAAGGAAGCCAAGGCGGTCGCCAACGAACTGCGCAAGCAACTCGACCCCAAAGCCGGCCAGGCCATCAAGATGATCTTCGCCGAGAACGAACTGGCCGCCGAGGACACCCTGTCCCAACCTCGCGAGCCGGACCCTTCCCTGGCCGGGGACGATTACTAAACCCTGCCCGACGCCATGAGCGGCTACAACGAGGACGCTTATCGGCAAGCGCGGGAAACCGCCATCGACTTGCCCTGCCCTTTCGAGCGGGCATTGCTGTCGCGCTGCGTGGCCTGCTTCAGGGCGCGCAAGCTGTTGCTGGCGGAGCGGGAGGCCATCACCTGCTCCGAGCGGGCAGCCAACGACCATTGCAAGGCGTATCACAAGGCCCTGCACCACAACGCCCGTTTCGCCCTGCATATGGACCCCAACCAGCCCTGGCCCTTCGGCAAGGAAATCCGCGCCCAGTGCGGCGGCGTGCTGGGACTGAAAAACGTTCTGGCCCATGGCGAGGAAGTCGAGGCCGATGTGGCGGAACTGGTCTCGGAGGGCATCGGGAAATTTGGCGCGGTGGAAGATTTTCCCTATTCGGAAATCATGCGCGCCGTGGTCCATTACGAGCCGCGCAAGCGGCGCGACAGGTAGCCCCCCGCGGGCTTCAGAGGGCGCCGCGCCGATCGCCGCGCCGGAATCCGGGCAGGTTTTCCGGAATGCCCCGGCCGAGGGCGATGGCCTTGAACAGTTCGCCCATTTCCGTCGGCTGCAACAACTTCTGGACCGCCGAGGCGGCGCGCAGGTAGTCGGGCGTCATGGGCTCCATTTCCAGCATGAGGTCGAGCAGGCCGGCATCCATGAGGAAATGGGCCTGGCTGGTATAGCCCAGCAATTCCAGCCCGGCCTCCGCGCCGGCCCGCGCCGTCGCGCTGAAATCCACATGGGCGGTGATGTCCGCGAGACCGGGCAGGAAGAAGGGATCGTCCAGGCTGTGGTGCCGGTAATGCACGCGCAGGGTGCCCATGTGGCGCTGGGGATGGTAGTACTCGGCGCGGGGGAAACCATAGTCGAGGAACAGCATCAACCCCTGTTCCAGGCATTCCGCCAGGCTGGTCACCAGGCCGGAGGCCGCCGGACAGATTTCGGACAGGTAGTCGCCCTCGACCGGCAAGGCCGAGGCGGTTCGCGCCAAACTCTCCGAGGCGGCCGTCCTGTCCTCCCAGGCGAAACCGCCTTTCCGCCACACCACGCCGCGCTCCATGGCCACGCCGTCGCGCCAATGCACCAGGTGAACCGGCAAGGCATCCAGCACCTCGTTGCCCAGGATCATGCCCGTGAAACCGGCGGGCAAGGCGTCCAGCCATTCGACCCGGGCAAGGAGATGCCCCCCCCGCTCCGCGATCAGCGCCTGCTGGCGCTGGCGCAGGTCGGGACTGACTTCGAGTATCCGGTAGCGCTCCGGCAAGCCGCCCGACCGTTCCAGTTCCAGCAGGATATCCAGGGCCAGGCGTCCGCTACCGGCGCCCAGTTCCAGCATGTCGCCCCCGGTTTCCCCCAGGACCGAAGCCGCCACCCGCGCCAGGGTCCTGCCGAAGAGGGGCGTCATTTCCGGCGCGGTGATGAAATCCCCGGCGGCGCCGAGCTTGGCCGCCCCGCCCGCGTAGTAACCCAGTCCCGGCGCATACAGGGCAAGTTCCATGTAGCGGCGAAAGGCTATCCAGCCGCCGGTCCGCTCAATCTCGTCCCGGATGCGGGAGACCAGGCGCCGGCTCTGGTCCAGGGCATCCGCGTCGGGGACGGGCAAGGCGGGCGCGGCGCGCGAGGAAACGGGTAGAGGGGACATGGCGGCTGTGCTAGTTTTGCCGGGCATGATAACGGACCCGCAGCCTCCTTCCCTGATCGTCGCCATACTGGGCGCCGGCCCCGCCGGCATGTCCTGCGCCAATGCCTGCCTGTCCTTCGGGCTCACGCCGGTGGTCATCGAACGCGGGGATCACGCGGGCGGCGCCCAGCGCGCCAATTTCCACCCAAACCTGTGGATGCTCGGCGCCCCGGGCGAGTCCGGCGAAACCATGACCCGGCGCATGGCCGAGCACTACACCAGCCTGCCTGTGCAAACCCGTTACCGGACCGAGGTCGCGCATGTCGAAGGGAAGGGCGAAGGCTTCAATCTCACCTTCATGGCGCATGTGGGATCGGCGCATGGGGGATCACCCGACCCGCTGCGCGCCCACGCCATCGTCCTCGCCACGGGCATGCGTCCCCGCGCCACGCCCGAACTGGAACAACTCGCGGGCGCGAGCCGCGGGGTCATCATCGGCCCCCTCTCCGACACCATCCGGGACGGCATCCGCGACGCCCGGGTGCTGATCCTGGGGGGCGGCGACAACGCCCTGGACCACGCCCTGTTCCTGGCGGAGCGCGGCAACCGGGTGGTGGTCTGCGCGCGGCGGGCGTTCTCGGCCCGGGCGGGCTTCCTGGCCAGTTGCGCGCGACGTCCGGAGATCGAGTTGCGCGCCGGCAGCGCGCCGGGGGAAATCTCGCTGATCGGTGAAACCCTCCGCGCCCGCTGGAACTCGGGCTTCGAGGATTTCGACTGGCTGCTGGTGATGTACGGCTATCGGCCCAACACGGATGTACTGGAGCGCTTCGCCCCCCAACTGCGCCCGGACATGACCGCCAGCGGCCACGTCCATGTGGACACCTGGCAGCGAACCTCCAGCCCGGGCATCTACGCGGCCGGGGACATCACCGACTCGCCCCAGCCCTCCGTCCCCACGGCCATCGCCCAAGGGCTTGCGGCGGCCAGGGCCATCGAACGGGACATGGGCACAACGTAGGGCTGCGTAGGGCGCGATAACCGAAGGGCATTGCGCCGTACTTTTTCTCATCCGGTGCAATACGGCTGACGCCTATTGCAATGGGATGGACTCCTCCCTCCTGACGCGGCATCGAAGTGCCAGACTGGAGTTGTCATCAACCAGTCACGAGAAGGAAGGAGTCCGAGATGAACG
>WBZL01001555.1_pt1 | contig 23782 bp, 24 predicted proteins | sample 5204291 | NCBI WGS metagenome assembly WBZL01 (sample SAMN12344345, study PRJNA552823) | activated sludge metagenome | biome: Activated sludge suspended growth; feature: Nitrification reactor; material: Wastewater; isolation source: activated sludge from nitrification reactor of wastewater...
ACGGGGAGAACGGTCCGCAGCCGGACCTCGTCAACGTGCTGGGCTGGAAGTCGACGCCCGCGGGCATCTCGGGCTACACGGTCGGGTATCCGGGTTTTTCCGACGGCGGAGGGTTCGCGCCGATCGTCGACGCGGACATCGTGATCGACCCGGTCAAGGTCACGACCAGCGACTTCTTCTCGCGGCTCCTGCTGCACGAGTTCGGACACCTGCTCGGGATCAACCACTCGCAGCTCAACGGGACGCTGATGTCCGGCCCCCCGTACTCGGACTACAACGCGGTCGGCACGCTCACGCTGGACGACGCGCGGGCCTGCCAGTGCCTGTATGGTCCGCCGCCCGGCGTCAGCGCAGGCACGCTGTGCAGCACGCCTCCGGTTCTCGAATTCGGCAGCCAGCCCACGGGCAGTTCGTCGCAGAAGACCTTCCAGGTCGGCAACAGCGGCAACGCGTCGGTGACGATCGCGTCGGTCTCCGCGACGCCTGGCGCCTACCAGACTTCGGGCTGCGGCGCGGGGACCACGGTTGGCCCTGGCGCGAGTTGCACGATGCAGGTCACCTTCGCGCCGGCGACGGCCGGGGACCAGAGCGGCTTCGTCACCATCGAAACCGGCGAGTCGAGCCCTTACCGCATCAAGCTCGTCGGCGCATCGACCGGATCTCCGCAGGCGACGCTCGCTTCGAATCCCGGCAGCGTCGAGTTCGGCCTGATTCCGATCCAGACCTCGGCCTCGACGCAGCGGATCAAGTTGAACAACAAAGGCGCATCGAGCCTGACGCTCGGCACCCTCCAGTTCCAGGGGGCCCAGGCCAACGAGTTCAGCCGATCGGGAGTGTGCAACCCCGGGGTGGTGATCGAAGCCGGCGGAAACTGCACGGCCGACATCGGCTTCCGCCCGGCCGCCACCGGGAGCCGCGGCACGCAGCTCTTCATCTCCACGACCGACGGGCGTTCGATCTCCGTGCCGCTGAAGGGCACGGGCGACGCGCCGCTGCCGTCCAAGGAACCTGTGGTTGCCCAGCCGGGCACGGTGGTGGAGTTCTACCGGGAGGAGTCCGACCACTATTTCATGACCATGGCGCCCGACGAAGTCGCCGCGCTCGATTCGGGCCTCTTCCCCGGGTGGGTCCGCACCGGCCGGACGTTCAAGGCGCACTCGGTGTCGCAGCCCGGCTACGCGCCGATCTGCCGCTTCTACCTGCCGCATCCGGCCGACTCGCACTTCTACGCCTCGAACCCCGAGTGCTCGCAGGTTGCCGCCTACTACACGTGGTTCATCCTCGAATCGACGTCGGTGATGCACCTCGCGCTGCCCAACCCGATCTCGGGCGCGTGCCCGGCGGGCACGGTGCCGATCTACCGTGTCTGGAACCGCCGCCCCGACACCAACCACCGCTACATGACCGACGTCGCCCTGCGCGACGAGATGGTGGCGAAGGGCTACATCGCCGAGGGCAGCGGCCCGAACCACGTGATGTTCTGCGGGCCGGCGTAGATCAGAACAACGCCGACTGCTTCGGCGGCCCGGGTTCCGCCGGCGCCTCGACCGCAGGTGCGGCCCGGGTCGATTCGACGACCTCATGGATGGGCTCGATCAACGACGCGTCGTCGTGCCGGACGCTGTTCACGCGCGTCGACACGCGGGTCCAGAGCATGGCGTCGGACGGGTACGACGCGATCAGTTCCGCCGGATCCGCGACCGCCGGATCGAGCCACCGCGCGTACGCGGCCGGCCCGACGATGACCGGCATGCGGTCGTGCACCGGCTTCAGGAGGTCGTTGGCGTCCGTGGTGACGATCGTGCAGGAGTCGAGCGGCTCCCCGTCGGGGCCGAGCCAGCGCTCCGCGAGGCCCGCGAGCGCGAACGGTGCGCCGTCCTTCATCGCGATGCGCACCGGCTGCTTGCCGGGAGCGCCCGGCATCCACTCGTAGAACCCGGTCGCCGGTAGGAGACAGCGGTGACGCCGGTACGCGGTGCGGAACGCGGGCTTGTCGCGAAGCGTCTCGCCGCGCGCGTTGATCATGCGCGAGCCGATCGACGGGTCCTTCGCCCAGCGCGGCACCAGGCCCCAGCGGACCAGCGCGAGTTCCCGCACGCCCTGCGCGTTCACGCGCACGATGGGGACCTCCTGCATCGGGGCGATGTTGTAGCGCGGCGCGAACGACGGCGGCGCGGCGAGCCCGAAAGCCAGCGCGATCGCGGCCGGCTGGGCGTGCAGTTCGTAGCGGCCGCACATCGGGTCAGGCGCCGTGGTCGGACATTCCGGACGATGCGTCGGCGAGAAGCCTGCGCGCGGTCTTCGAGACCTGGAGCGTGTCCCAGTACGCGTAGCTCGCCACGGCCGCCGCACCCGCGATCGGGACCCAGCGCGTCGCGGCGGTTCCGGCCAGCCGCTTCGAGACCGCGACGCCCACGCCGGCCAGCGCGCCCTTGAGCGCGCCCGAGCCCAGCTGCTGAAGCACGAAGCGCTGGCCCGCGCGCACCGCCACGTCGCGGAGCACCTGGCTCGCCGCGTGCCGGAACAGGCAGTAGAGCATGTGCGTGCGCGTGAGTTCGCCGGAGCGCCCGTACAGGCCGAAGATGTCGGCGACCATCTGCCGCTGGATGCGCCAGATCACGTAGATGTCGGGGAGCACCGTGAGCATCCCCAGCGGTCCCGGCGGCAGGGCGAGCGACCCCGAGACGAGCGCCGCACGCTGCGCGGCCTCGCGCGCGAGCCGTTCGGCGGCGTCCTCCGGATGGTCGACGGCGCGCGAACGCGGCGGCGGGACGTGCGCGATGACGCGCTCGATCGCGCCGGTCACATCCCGGTCGGGAATCGTCGCGGGCACGAGGGTCCTGGTCATCGCGGTGGAGTCGGTGGAGGCGCAGACAGGATAGCGCGGCTCGGGACGGTCGTCGCCGGACCGCTAGAATGCACCCCGTTCGACCGCGACCTTGCCATGAGAGATCCTGCCCCGGCGCCAGACCGTGCCGCAGCCGTGCCGTCCGTGCGACTCGCGCATGGGCCCCGGCCGCGATGAAGGTCTTCGGATTCGCAGGCTGGTCGGGCAGCGGCAAGACGACCCTGATCGAGCAGGTGATCCCGCGCCTGGTCGCGCGCGGGCTCGTCGTGTCGCTGATCAAGCACTCGCACCACGAGTTCGACGTCGACCGCCCGGGAAAGGACAGTTACCGGCACCGTGCGGCGGGCTGCTCGGAGGTGCTCGTGACGTCGGCCCGACGCTGGGCGCTGATGCACGAACTGCGGGGCGCGGGGGACCTGAGCCTCGAGGCGGCCCTTGCCCGGATGTCGCCGTGCGACCTCGTGCTGGTCGAGGGCTTCAAGTGGGCGGACCTGCCGAAACTCGAGATCCACCGGACCGGGAACGGCAAGCCCTGGCTCCACCCGGACGATCCCCACATCCTGGCGATCGCGTCGGATGAACCGCCCGGTCCCTCGGCGGGAGGGCGTCCGTGGTTCGCCCTCGACGCCTTCGACGAAATCGCAACGTTCGTCGATACCCGGGCGCGGGAGTTCGGGGCGGATCGTTGACGAGAGGCCTGACCAGAAGGTAGGGTGAACCATCGACCCGGTTCCGCGATCCATCCGTCAGGCCGTTCGAGTGAGAGGGCCGTGGGCCTGCATCGCAGCGGTTCGGTGGTTATCATGAAAATTCAATTACTTGCGATCGCCATCCTGATGGGCTGCGGGGTCGTGGCCCAGGCGGCCGCCGACGAAGGCCGGGTTCGCGCCGGGTTCTACGGCGGCATCGCGCTCCCGGCGGAGTCGGGTGCGGGTGGAATCTCGCTCGGGCAGGGGTCGACGCGCGGGCTGCGCGCCCCCGGCCTCGACGAAACCGCGGTCAGCCAGGTGTTCGGCGGCTACCGCTGGAAGAACGACCTGGCCGTCGAGGCGGCCTTCGCCCGCAGCGAGAGCTTCGCGCTGCGCCCGTTCAGCCCGGCGGTGCACAGCGGCGTCGGACTCGCGTTCGGCGGGTGGGACGATTTGCCCACGGCCTCCTACAACCTGGACGTGTTCGGCAGCTACCGGTTCCTGCGCGCGTTCGCGCTCTACGGTCGCGTCGGCTACGCGCAGAGCGACGCGACGGGCACGGGTTCGCAGGCACTGTCCGGGGCCGCCGACGCGCAGCGCTCCCGCGACGGGGTGAACTACGGCCTGGGGCTCCGCTACGACGTGACGCGTGCGCTGGGCGTCAACTTCGAGTACACGCGCTTCGGCCGCTTCGCGTTCGACAGCTTCGGCAGCACGCTGCCGGAGAACGACCAGGTCCGCCTGGGCGTGCAGTTCCGGTTCTGACCCCGAGGCGCGTTGCGCCGGCTGGTGCACGCCGGCCGCAGTATCATCGGGTCGTCATCCCTGATTTGGCCGACCGCTGCCGTGCGCGGCTCCCCCGACCTCGCCACCTCCGTCGTGAAACTCGTGTTCCTCGCGCGGCTGCGCGAGGCGCTGGGGACCTCGCACGAGCGTTTCGCGGTCGCCGGGCCGACCACCGTCGGCGCGATCCGCGCCGCGCTGATCGAGCGGGGAGGCGCATGGAGCGCCGAGCTCGCGAACGGGCGGGCGGTCCGGGTGGCGGTGAACCACGAACTCGCGACCGGAACGACTGCCGTGGCGCCGGGTGACGAGGTCGCCTTCCTGCCGCCGGTGACCGGAGGCTGACTTTGGGCGTCCGCATCCAGGAGGCGCCGTTCGACGCGCAGGCCGAGGCCGACGCGCTGCGCGAGGGCGACTTCGACGTCGGCGCGGTCGTCACCTTCACCGGCACCGTGCGCGACGTGAATGACGGCGATGCGGTCGGCACGCTCACGCTCGAACACTATCCGGGCATGACCGAGAAGGCGCTCGAGGCGATCGTCGACGAGGCGCGCGAGCGCTTCGACGTGAGGCGCATCCTGGTCATCCACCGCGTGGGAACCCTCGCCCCGGGCGATCCGATCGTGCTGGTGGCGGTCACCGGTGCGCACCGCGGCGAGGCGTTCGACGCGTGCCGTTTCGTGATGGACTATCTCAAGACGCGCGCGCCGTTCTGGAAGAAGGAGCGCACGCCGTCGGGCGACCGCTGGGTCGACGCGCGCGCGTCCGACGACGAGGCGGCGCGGCGCTGGGGCGGGGATTCGTCCGCGGACGGGCCTTGAAGCCGCGCGTGAATCCTCCCGCATGAACCCCTGCGCGCTGATCGCCCTCGACTGGGGCACGACCCGGGCGAGAGCCTACCGGATCGACCCGGGCGGACGGATCCTCGACAGCCGCGTCGACGATCTCGGCGTCCAGAAACTCGGGCGCGTGCGATTCGCCGAGGCGCTCGACCGCCTGATCGCGCCCTGGCGCGACGATCCCGTGCCCCGCATCGCCTGCGGCATGATCGGCAGCCGGCAGGGCTGGCGCGAGGCGCCCTACGTGAACTGCCCGGCTTCGCTCGCGAGGCTCTCCGGCGAACTCGTCGAGACCGACGGCGGCGAGATCGCGATCGTGCCGGGACTTGCGACGCGCGACGCGTCGGGCGTTCCCGACGTGATGCGCGGCGAGGAGACGCAGCTTCTCGGGGCGGTGGCGCCGGACGCGCCGCGCAGGCTCGTCGTGCTGCCGGGCACGCACTCGAAGTGGGCGCTGGTGGAGCGCGGCGTCGTGCTCGACTTCGCGACCTTCATGACCGGCGAACTGTTCGACGCGATGATCGGGCACACGATCCTCGGCCGGCTCGCCACCGCATCGGCCGATCCCGACGGCGAAGCGTTCGCTCGCGGCGTGGAACGGGGCCTGGGCCCCGGTCCCACGATGCACGACGTCTTCGGCGCGCGCACGCTCGCCTTGACCGGCGAACTCGCTGCCGGCGGCATCCGCGAGTGGCTGTCGGGCTTCGTCATCGGCCGCGAGGTCCGCAGTGGGCGCGTGTGGGCCCAGCAGGCCGGCGACGACGCTTCGCGCGTGCTGATCGTGGGCGGCGAGGCTCTCGCCGGGCGCTATGCGAAGGCTCTCGCGCTGGCTGGCGCGGCCGGCGAGCGGGGCCCAGCCGACGCGGCCGCCGTCGGGCTGTACCGGATGGCCCGCGCCGCGGGCCGCGTGAAGGAGGTCTTCGCGTGACCCTCGCCGATTTTCTCGTGCCGCTTCCGCTCGTGGCCGTGCTGCGCGGCATCACGCCGCCGGAAGTCGCCGGCGTCGCCGATGCGCTGTCGGGAGCAGGATTCCGGATCCTCGAGGTCACGCTCAACTCGCCGCAGCCGTTCGACAGCATCCGCGACCTCGCCGCGCGCTCGGGCGACGCCTGCCTCGTCGGCGCAGGGACGGTGATCGACCCTGCAGACGTCGCGCGCGTGCGCGAGGCGGGCGGACGGCTCGTCGTGATGCCGCACGCGGACCCCGCGGTGATCCGCGAGGCGAAGCGCCAGGGGCTCGTCTGCATCCCGGGCGTGGCGACTCCCACCGAAGCGTTCGCCGCGCTCGCGGCGGGCGCCGACGCGCTCAAGATGTTCCCCGCCGAGGCGCTGCCGCCGGCAGCGCTGAAGGCGTGGCGTGCGGTGCTGCCGAAGTCGACGCTGGTGTTCGCGGTGGGCGGCATGAGGCCCGACAATCTCTCGCCGTACTGGGAAGCCGGCGCGGACGGCTTCGGCACCGGATCGAATCTCTACAAGCCCGGAGCGAGCGCCGACGCGGTCCGGCACGCGGCACGCGCGTACGCTCGCGGCGTCGCGGCGCTGCCGGAGCGTTGACGCAACCGGCGGATCGCTCGAATGCATCGGGGAGGCGCGCCGGTCGTGGGTCGCCGTGTCGAATGGAAGCAGGAGAACGCATGAGTCGTTGGACGAGGGTCGCGCTGTGCGCGACGATCGCGGTTGTCGTCGCGGTGCCGGCGTTGCCCGTCGAGGCGTGGCGCGGCCGCATCGTCTGCGAGAGCCGCAACCGCAACTTCAACGAGTGCCGCGTGCAGACCGACAACAGCGTGCGGCTGGTCCGGCAGATCTCGCGCGACGAGTGCCGCCGCAACCGGAGCTGGGGCTTCGACCGCAACCGCATCTGGGTCGACCGCGGCTGCCGCGCCGAGTTCGAGTTCGGACGCGACAACCGGTCGTCGAGCCGCAGCGACGCGGCCATCGCCGCCGGCATCATCGGCGCGGTCGCGGTCGGCGCGGCGATCGGCAGCGGCAACAACAACAACACGCAACCGCCGCGGTACACGCCGCCGCCGCCCCCGCCGCCGCGCCCGGACACCGGTTCGATGGCGGTGCCATCCTGGGCGGTCGGTTCGTTCAGCGCCTGGGATGGCGACGCCGGGCAGACCGTCCAGCTCGTCGTCCAGCCGAACGGGCGCGCGACGCTGCGCGACGAGTGGGGCCAGACCGTCAACTGGGGCGACCTGCGCGACGGTTTCATCGTCTGGAGCCAGGGAACGCGCTCGTGGGTGGCGCGCGAAGGCAACGGACTCATGATCGGCGACGTCGGCACGTCGCGCACCTTCGCCTTCAACCGGACGTGAGCGCCGCCGGCCCGCGCTTCGACCTCTGCGCGCTCGGCGAGCCGATGGTCGAGTTCAATCAGGCGCGAGGCGGGGACGCGGCGTCGTGGCGCCAGGGCTTCGGCGGCGACACCTCGAACATGGCGGTTGCGGCGGCACGGCTCGGTGCGCGCGCGGCGTACGTCACTCGCGTCGGCGACGACGCGTTCGGCCGGCTGTTCCGCGCGCTGTGGCGCGAAGAAGGCGTTTCGGACGAAGGGGTCGCGACCGACCCGGACGCGCCGACCGCGGTCTACTTCGTCACCCACGGTCCGGCGGGGCACGCGTTCTCGTACCTTCGCGCCGGTTCGGCGGCGAGCCGGATGACGCCGGCAACGCTGCCGCTGGAGGTGATCCGCGCCTCGCGCGTGCTGCACGTGTCGGGCATCAGCCAGGCCATTTCGAGCGGCGCCTGCGACGCGGTGTTCGCCGCGATCGCCGCGGCGCGCGTAGCGGGGGCGAAGGTGAGCTACGACCCCAACCTGCGCCCCACGCTGTGGCCGCGCGACCGCGCACGGGCTATCGCGCTCGCGACGATGCGCGAGTGCGACTGGTGCCTGCCTTCGGCCGAGGATGCGGCGTGGATGTTCGGCACCGACGAGCCGGACGCCGTGGCCGATGCCTGCCGGCGCGCCGGCGCGCGCGGCGTCGCGTACAAGCGAGGCGCGCAGGGTTGCATCGTCGACGATGGCCACAAGCGCGCCGCGATCGCGCCGCATCGCGTCGCGACGGTGGACGCGACCGGTGCCGGCGACTGCTTCGACGGCGCGTTCGTCGCGCGCCTGTGCGCCGGCGATTCGCCGCTCGACGCCGCGCGCTATGCGAACGCGGCAGCCGCGATCGCGACGACAGGCTACGGGGCGGTCGAGCCGCTCCCCCGTCCGCGCGACGTCGATGCGCTGCTCCGGCGGGCTGCGTGAGCGCCGACTCGCGGGACACGTTCAGGAGCGACCTCTTCGCCGGGCGCGTCGTGTTCGTGACCGGCGGCACGAGCGGCATCGGCGCCGGCATTGCCGACGCGTTCGCGTCGCTCGGAGCGGTGGTGACGACGACCGGCGCGACCGCGGCGGAGGTCGAGACGGCACGTGCCGCGCCGGGATTCCGGCTGCGGGACGCGCTGGTTCTCGACGTGCGCGACGACGCCGCCATCCGGCGCGCGATCGGCGACCTGCCCCGCCTCGACGTGCTGGTGAACGCCGCGGGCGTCATCCGGCGCGACGCCGAGCACGACCCGGAGGTGTTCGCCGACACGGTCGCGATCAACCTGACCGGCACGATGCGCTGCTGCACGCACGCCCGTGCGAAGCTGGCGGCGGCGCAAGGTTCGATCGTCAACGTCGCCTCGATCCTGTCGATCTTCGGCGGTGCCCGCGTGCCGGGCTATGCGGCGTCGAAGGGCGGCGTCGCGCAACTCACCCGGTCGCTCGCGATCGCCTGGGCGGCGGAGGGCGTGCGCGTCAACGCGATCGCTCCGGGCTGGGTCAGGACGCCGCTCACGCAGGCGCTGCAGGACGATCCCGGCCGCAGCGGCGCGATCGTCGCCCGGACTCCGCTGCAGCGCTGGGCCTTGCCCGAGGACGTGGCCGGTGTCGCCGTGTTCCTGGCGTCGCCCGCCGCGGCGTTCGTCACGGGGGTGCTGCTGCCGGTCGATGGCGGGTACCATGTCGCGTGAGACATGAAGGTGAAGCATGAAGAGTGAAGGATGAACGCGGCGCGTCCTCATGCACGGTCCTGCCTTCATCGGGCCGCGACACGCGCGCGGCCCGTCATCCTTCATCCTTCATGATTCCCGGAGGGACTTCCGATGGCGGTCGACACGGCGATCCGGCACCTGAAGTCCGGCGACTGGCGCAAGGCGCACGCCGTGGTGCAGAACGATCCGTCGGAGTTCGGCTGCTGGGCGCACGGCATCGTGCACCTGATCGAAGGCGACCTGCCCAACGCCCGCTACTGGTACCGGCGCGCGCATCGCGCGTTCCCGCGCGCGCAGGATCCGTCGGCGGAGATCGACGCGCTGGTGACGGCGTGGGGCAGGGAGGCGCATTGACCGCTTCGGCCCTGCCGCTGCCGCGCGGCATCGTTCCCGAGATCGCGGAAGCGGCGCTGCCGGACGACGAGCGCGTCTGGGTGCCGCAGGCGCCGGGCGTCTGGTTCCGGCCGCTCCTGTTCAACACGGTCGCCGGCGGCTGGTGCAATCTCCTGCGCGTGCGCCGCGCGGGCGTGCTCTCGCGCCACCGCCACCCGATGGTGGTGACCGGCTACGTGATCCGCGGGCGCTGGCGCTATCTCGAGCACGACTGGGTCGCGGAGGAGGGGAGCTTCGTCTACGAGCCGCCGGGCGAGATCCACACGCTCGTCGTGCCGGACGACTGTGCGGAGATGATCACCTTCTTCAACATCCAGGGCGCGATGATCTACGTCGACGAGCGCGGCGCGACGACCGCGTACGAGGATGTCTGGACCAAGGTCGAGATGTGCCGCGAGCACTATGCGAAGGTCGGCCTCGGCGCCGGCTACGCGGACCGCTACCTCCGCTAGAATGGCGCGATGTTCGCCGGTTTCGCAGCGGTCGGAGTCGGAGCCGCGCTCGGGGCGTGGTTGCGCTGGGGCTTGTCCGCGTGGCTCAATCCGCGCGCGCCGTCGTTTCCGCTCGGAACGCTCGCATCGAACCTCGTCGGCGGCTACCTCGTCGGGTTCGCGGTCGCGTACTTCCTCGCCCGCGTCGAACTCGCTCCGGAGTGGCGGCTCTTCGCGGTGACCGGATTCCTCGGAGGCCTCACGACCTTTTCGACCTTTTCCGCCGAGGTGGTCGAACTGCTGATGCGCGGCGATGTCGTCCAGGGTGCGCTCGTCGCCGCTGCGCACCTCGCCGGATCGCTCGCGCTGACCTTCGCCGGCTTCGCCACGTTCCGCCTGCTGGCGGCGTGATGTCTTCCTTCTATTCGGGGAGCTTCGCATGACCAGGGCCATTCGCATCCATTCGCCGGGCGGGCCGGAGACGCTGGTGTTCGAGGAGGTGCCGGTCGGGGATCCGGGGCCGGGCGAAGCGCGCGTGCGTCACACCGCGATCGGGTTGAACTACATCGACACCTACCATCGCTCCGGCACCTACAAGCTGCCGATGCCGTCGGGTCTCGGACAGGAGGCCGCAGGCGTCGTCGAGGCGGTGGGGGCGGGCGTGTCCGAGTTGAAGGTCGGCCAGCGCGTCGCCTACGGCACCGGCCCGATCGGCGCCTACAGCGAGGCGCGCGTGATGCCGGTCGACCGTCTGGTGCCGCTGCCCGACGGCATCGCGGATCGCGACGCCGCGGCGATGATGCTGAAGGGCCTGACCGTGCAGTACCTGTTCCGGCAGACGAGAAAGCTCGAGGCGGGCGACACCATCCTTTTCCACGCGGCGGCGGGCGGCGTCGGCCTCATCGCCTGCCAGTGGGCGAAGGCGCTCGGCGTCACGATGATCGGTACCACGTCGAGCGAAGAGAAGGCGGCCATGGCGCGCGAGCACGGCTGCGCGCACACGATCCTCTACCGCAGCGAGAACGTGGTCGAGCGCGTGAAGGCCCTTACCCACGGCAAGGGCGTGCCGGTGGTCTACGACGGCGTGGGCAAGGACGTGTTCCCGGCGTCGCTCGACTGCCTCGCGCCGCGCGGGATGTGGGTGCTGTTCGGCGCGTCGTCCGGGCCGGTGCCGCCGCTCGACCTGCAGATGCTCGCGCAGCGCGGCTCGCTCTATGTGACGCGGCCCACGCTCTTCACCTATGCCGCGACGCGCCCCGCGCTCCTCGCCATGGCCAAGGAGATGTTCGACCTGATGCTCGCCGGCAAGCTGCGCGCCGAGATCCACCAGACCTTTCCGCTGGCGCACGCCGCCGACGCGCATCGCGCGCTGCAGGGCCGTGCGACGACCGGGGCGACGCTGCTGATTCCGTAGCCTTCGATTCGCGCCTCCGACCCCGAATCAGCCGATCGTCATCAGCGTCGCGTTGCCGCCCGCCGCGGCGGTGTTGACGCTGAGCGCGCGTTCGACGACGAGCCGTTCGAGCGGCACACGCGTTTCGCCGGGCGCCATGCGTTCGACCGCCACGACCGGACCTGCGCGCCGCGCGAGGCGCTGCTGGACCGACGCGAGCTCGGCGACCGTGCCGTGCAGCAGCACGGCGTCGAAGTCGGCGTCTGCGGCCCAGGGATCGCGGGTCTCGTCGATATGTTCGCGCACGCCCTCTGGCAGCTGGAGCGCGAGCATTCCAGCGTCGTCGGGCCACAGCGCCTGCCCGCCGACGGCCAGAACGGCCGAGAGTTGGACCAGCCGGTCGTCGTCGCTCCCCGCAAGGCACAGCACGCGGCGGCGCGGGACCGCGCGCCAGGTGTTGCGCTCGCCCGTGGGTCCGGGCAGGACGATCGGTTCCCGCGAAGGCGCGAGCGCGGCCATGCGGGCGCAGACCCCGACGAGCGGGCCGGGTCTCGTGCGCGCCCAGGCAGCGAGCGAGCCCAGGGTGCCGGACGCGTCGGCGGGAAACGTTCCATCCGCGACATGGCTGCCGATCCGCAGGCCTGTCGCCCGCGCCAGCGAATCGTCCGGCCACTCGGAGAGGAGGCGCAGCAGATAGAGCGGCCCGCCGGCCTTCGGGCCGGTGCCGGACAGGCCCTCGCCGCCGAACGGCTGCACACCGACGACCGCGCCCACCATGTTGCGGTTCACGTAGACGTTGCCCGCGTTCGCGGAACCCGACACTCTCGCGAGGGTTTCGTCGATGCGAGTGTGGAGGCCGAGCGTCAGCGCGTAGCCGGTGGCGTTGATCTCGTCGACGAGCGCGTCGAGATCCGCGCGCCGGTAGCGCCGGACGTGCAGCACCGGGCCGAAGACCTCGCGCCCGATGTCGGCGAGGTTCGCGATCTCGATCAGCGCCGGCGCGACGAACGTGCCGCGCGCGGGACGCTCGCTCCCCCGCCCTTCGGCCCGGATCACCCGCCGGCCCTTCGCGCGCATCGCCTCGATGTGGCACTCGATCGACCCGCGCGCCTCCTCGTCGATGACCGGCCCCACGTCGGTCGCCAGTTCGTCCGAGCGGCCGACGCGAAGCTCCGCCAGCGCTCCCTCCAGCATCTCGAGCGTGCGGTCCGCCGCCTCCTCCTGCAGGCAGAGCACGCGCAGCGCCGAGCAGCGCTGACCCGCGCTGTCGAACGCCGACGCGAGGACGTCGGCCACCACCTGCTCGGGTAGCGCCGAAGAGTCGACGATCATCGCGTTCTGCCCGCCGGTCTCGGCGATCAGCGGGATCGCTCGGCCGCGGCCGTCGACGCGGCCGACGAGCGAGCGCTGCAGGAGACGCGCAACCTCGGTCGAGCCGGTGAACAGCACGCCTTTCACGCGCGGATCGCCCACGAGTGCCGCGCCGACCGTGGCGCCTTCGCCCGGCAGGAGCTGGATCGCGTCGCGCGGCACGCCGGCCGCCCACAGCGCGCGAACCGCTTCCGCGGCGACGAGCGGCGTCTGCTCGGCCGGTTTCGCGAGAACGACGTTGCCGGCCGCGAGCGCGGCGGACACCTGACCCATGAAAATCGCCAGCGGAAAGTTCCACGGGCTGATGCACGCGACCGGCCCGAGCGGCCGATGGGTCGCGTTGTCGAAGGTCCCGCGCACCTCGGCCGCGTAGTAGCGCAGGAAGTCCGCGGCCTCGCGGACCTCGGCTGCCGCGTTCGCGGCGGTCTTGCCTGCCTCGCGGACGATCAGCGCCATCAGCCGGGCGTGGCCGGCTTCCAGACGGTCGGCTGTCGCGTCCAGCACGCTCGCGCGCTCCTCCGGCGGGACGGCCGCCCACGCCGGGGCACCGCGCTCGGCTGTCGCGAGCGCGCGATCGACGTCCTCGACGGTCGCTTCGCGCACGTGCCCGACCGTGTCGTCCCGGTGCGAAGGATTCGCCACCGCCTTCGCCTCGCTGCCGCCCGCTGCGCCGGCCAGCAGCGGCTCCGCGTCGAAGCGCCCACGGCCTGCGTCGCGGAACACGGAGTCGAGTTCGCGCAACACCCGTTCGTCCGCGAGATCGATGCCCTTCGAGTTCCGGCGGGCGGTTCCGTACAGCGCGCCCGGCAGCGGGATCGCCGGGTGCGGCAGCCCCACGCCGCCTTCGGTCCGCGCCGCCTCCTCGATGACGTCCACCGGGTCGCGCACCAGTTCGTCGAGCGGAACTCCGGGATCGGCGATGCGGTGGACGAAAGACGTGTTCGCGCCGTTCTCGAGGAGCCGCCGCACGAGATAGGCGAGGAGCGTCTCGTGCGTGCCCACCGGCGCGTAGATCCGGCAGGGCTGGCCGAGGCCGCCGTCGGACTGCGCCGAGACGACCTGCTCGTAGAGCGGCTCGCCCATGCCGTGCAGGCACTGGAACTCGTACTGCGACGGCTGGTAGCTCTCCGACCCGGCGATCTCGCGAATCGCGGCGAGCGTGTGCGCGTTGTGGGTCGCGAACTGCGGGAACACCGCGTCGGGCGCGGCGAGAAGCTTGCGCGCGCAGGCGAGATAGGAAGCGTCGGTATGGACTTTGCGGGTGTAGACCGGATAGTCGCACTGGCCGTCCACCTGCGCGCGCTTCACTTCCGAATCCCAGTACGCGCCCTTCACCAGCCGGATCATCAGCCGGCGGCGGCTGCGCCGGCCGAGGTCCACCACGTGGTCGACGACGAAAGGGCAGCGCTTCTGGTAGGCCTGGATCACGAAGCCGAGGCCGTTCCATCCGCGGAGTGCCGGATCGAACGCGAGATGCTCGAGGAGGTCGAGCGAGAGTTCGAGCCGGTCGGCCTCCTCGGCGTCGATGTTGAGGCCGATGTCGTGGCGCTTCGCGCGCGCGCAGAGCTCGACCAACACCGGAAGGAGCTCGCCCATGACGCGCCCGTACTGCGACCGGGCGTAGCGCGGGTGCAGCGCCGAGAGCTTGATCGAGATGCCGGGGCCTTCGAGGACGCCGCGTCCCCTCGACGCAGCGCCGATCGCGTCGATCGCGTCCTCGTAGGCGCCCCGGTAGCGCTGCGCATCGTGCGCGGTGAGCGCCGCCTCGCCCAGCATGTCGAACGAGTGGCGAAAGCCCTGCGCCTCGCGTGTGCGGGCGTTGGCGAGCGCTTCGTCGATGGTTTGCCCGGCGACGAACTGTTCGCCCATCATGCGCATCGCGAGGTCCATGCCGCGCCGGATCAGCGGTTCGCCGCCGGACGCGACCAGACGGCCGACCGCGGAGACGAGACCCGGCTCGCTGTGCGTGGCGACCAGCCTGCCGGTGATCAGGAGACCCCAGGTCGCCGCGTTGACGAAGAGCGAGGGACTTCGCCCGAGGTGCGAGTCCCAGTCGCCGCGCGCGAGCTTGTCGCGGATCAGCGCGTCGCGCGTCGCCGCGTCGGGAATGCGGAGCAGCGCCTCGGCGAGGCACATCAGCGCGACGCCCTCCTGCGACGACAGCGAATACTCCTGCAGGAGGTTTTGCACGCGGCCTTCGCGCCCCGCACCCGCTTCGCGCTCGCGGAGGCTGCGCGCGAGCCGCAGCGCGAGTTCGTGCGCGCGCATCGCCTCCTCGGGCGCAAGACGCGCCTCCGCCAGCAGCCCGGCTACCGCCTGCGATTCGGGGCGGCGCGTTGCGTTGGTGATCGCCTCGCGCAGCGGAGTCGCCGCAGCGGGTGACCGCTCGAAGAAAGTCGCGAAGGGCACGAACGCCGGCGAGTCCATCGGTGGCGCGAAGCGGGGCGGAGCGGTGGCGGGGCGCACGGAAGATCGGGAAGCCTACCGCAGTTTCGAGCGGAGGGCCGCGCGCGATCGTGGAGTCCGCATTGCGGACCAGCGCTGCCGCGCGCGCGGTGCGGACCTGCGGTCGGCACGCGCGACAGCCACGCAACCCGCGGCCGGGCGCGCAGCGTGCCAGCGCCGCGCCGTCAGCGACGCACGCGCGGACCGTCGTTCAGGAGCGAGCGTACGGCGTCGCCGACCTCGGCGGCCGAAACGCCCACCGGCCCGATGCCCGTGGCGACGAGACGGTCCGCCGCCGCGCCGTGCAGGCACACGGCGAAACGCAGCGCGGAGACCGGGTCGAGGCGCTGGGCGAGCATGGCACCGAGAATGCCGGCGAGCACGTCGCCGGAGCCGGCGACCGCGAGCGCCGGGTTGCCGGTTGCGTTGACGTCGAATCGTCCGTCAGGGTGCGCGAGGACGCTGCCCGCGCCTTTCAGGACCACGTTCGCCTTCAGGTTCGCCGCGATGGCGTGTGCGGCGGCGACGCGGTCGCCCTGGACGTCCGCGGTCGCCGTGCCGAGGAGCCGCGCGCATTCGGCGGGGTGGGGCGTGACGAGCGTGGGAGCCTTGCGCGCCGCGACGCCCGCGCGAAGCGACGCGATAACCGCGACGAGGTTGAGCGCGTCGGCGTCGAGCACGAGCGGCGCATCGGTTCCGATGGCGTGGCGGAGCACGTCGGCCGCGTCGTCGGTGGTTCCCATGCCCGGTCCGGCGACGACTGCGTCGGCGCCGTCGATCGCGCGGAGGGCTTCGCCCAGCATCAGTTCCGGTGCCGCGGGGTCGACGGCCGGGTGATCCGTGCCGACGAATCCCACCCGCACCTTGCCGGCGCCTGCGCGCAGCGCCGCGCGTCCGGCGAGGATGGGCGCACCGGTCATGCCGCTCGCGCCGCCGAGAATCGCGAGCGTGCCGAACGTGCCCTTGTGGACGTTGCGCCGGGTGCGAGTCAACGCTTCCGGACGCATGGCGTCGAGGGCCGACCAGTCGAGCCTGCGCCCCTTCGCTGCGGCGGTCGCGGCTTCGAGGCCGAGTGCGTGCACGGACACTTGGCCGGATGCGTCGGGACCGTCGCAGGTGAGGAGCCCCGGCTTGAGGGCGATGAAAGTCGCAGTGGCGCGCGCGCGGATCGCGGGTTCGCGCAGCGTCCCGGTGTCGGCGGCGAGACCGCTCGGCAGGTCGAGCGCGAGGACCGGCGCGCCACTGGCGTTCGCCCACGCGACGAGCGCTGCGTCCGCGCCGGCGATCGCGCGTGAAAGCCCGATGCCGTAGAGCGCATCGACGACGAGGTCGGGACGCTCGGCACGTGGCCGCTTGACGGTGCGGCCGCCGGCGGCGATGAACGACGCGTGCGCGGCGCTGGCGTCGGCCGGGAGCGACGCGGCGTCGTGCGTGAACACGACCTCGACCTCGTGGAAGGCGCGCCGAAGTTCGCGCGCGACGACGAATCCGTCGCCGCCGTTGTTGCCGGGTCCCGCAAGTACGACGACGCGCCCGCCCGGTGAACCCGCGAGCATCGACAGCGCGATGCCCGTCGCGGCGACGCCGGCGCGCTCCATGAGGCCGGCCTTCGCGTGCGCGGCTTCGATCACGCGGAGCTCCGCCGAAACCAGGACCGGAGCGAGCCGGGCGTCGTCCATCGCGCGATGATACCCGCGCCCATCCGCTGCGGCGCGCATGGCCAGCCGTCGGTTGCGGGTGTAGAGTGCCGCGCATCGCATCCGGAGACGCCGGCATGACGTCCGCCACGAAGGGCGAAGTCCGCATCGAGCACGACCTCCTCGGCGACCGCGAGATTCCTGCGAGCGCCTACTGGGGTGTCCACACGCTGCGCGCGGTCGAGAACTTCCCGATCACGCTGCGCCCCGTCGGGCTGTGGCCCGAGCTCGTGCGTGCGCTCGCGCTCGTCAAGCACGCCGCCGCGCAGACCAACTACGAACTCGGGCTCCTCGACCAGGCCAAGGCGAAGACCATCATCGCGGCCTGCCGGGAGATCGCGGGCGGCGCGCTGCACGACCAGTTCGTCGTCGACCAGATCCAGGGCGGAGCCGGCACCTCGACCAACATGAACGCGAACGAGGTGATCGCGAACCGCGCGCTCGAGCTCGCGGGTCGACCCAAGGGCGACTACGCGTTCCTGCATCCGATCGACGACGTCAACATGGGGCAGAGCACCAACGACGTCTATCCGACCGCGGTGCGGCTCGCCGCACGCTTCGCGATCGTCGACCTGATCGCCGCGATGGAGGAGCTGAAGCGCGCGTTCGCCGCGAAGTCCGACGAGTTCCGCGACCTCCTGAAGGTCGGGCGAACGCAGTTGCAGGACGCGGTGCCGATGACGCTCGGGCAGGAGTTCTCGACCTTCGCGGTCATGCTGGGCGAGGACCAGCAGCGCCTGCACGAGGCGGGCGCGCTGATCGAGGAGATCAACCTCGGCGCGACCGCGATCGGCACCGGCATCAATTCGCACCCGGGCTACGCGCCGCTGGTGTGCAAGCACCTCGTCGCGCTGTCCGGCGTGCAGGTGAAGACGGCGGAGAACCTGGTGGAGGCGACGCAGGACTGCGGTGCGTTCGTGCAGCTCTCCGGCGTGCTGAAGCGGATCGCGGTGAAGCTCTCGAAGACCTGCAACGACCTGCGCCTCTTGTCCTCCGGTCCGCGGGCGGGTCTTGGCGAGATCAACCTTCCGGCGGTGCAGGCCGGCAGTTCGATCATGCCGGGCAAGATCAACCCGGTGATTCCGGAGGTCGTGAACCAGGTCGCGTTCGAGGTGATCGGCAACGACATGACCGTCACGATGGCGGCGGAGGGTGGCCAGTTGCAGCTCAACGCGTTCGAGCCGGTGATCGCGTACAGCCTGTTCCGCAGCATCCCCCACCTGCGGCAGGCGTGCATCGTCCTCGCGCGCCAGTGCGTGGTCGGGATCACGGCGAACCGCGCGCGGCTCGAGGAAACGGTTCGCCACACGATCGGCATCGTCACGGCGCTCAACCCCTACATCGGCTACGCGAAGTCGAGCGCGCTCGCGATGGAGGCGCACGCGTCCGGCCGCGGCGTCGTGGAACTCGTGCTGGAGAAGGGTTGGCTCACGAAGGACGAACTCGACCGCATCCTGTCGCCGGAGAACCTGACCGAGCCGCGGCCGCCGGTGAAGGGGTGATGCGGGACGATTCGGGGTCGGAGTCGCTTTTGCGCGCCCATTCGGGGTCAGAGTCGGGTTTCCGCGTGTTCGTCCGATCTCGGCCACCCTGGTTGGCGCGGAAACTCGACTCCGACCCCGAATCGTCTTCCGCCGGAATCCATCCCCGGAGCCCGGATGCCCGAAGCCGAGTCTGACCCTGCTTTCCTGCTCGGCGTGCTGGGCGGCATGGGCCCGCTCGCCACCGTCGACTTCCTCGCGAAGCTCGTCGCGTGCACGCGCGCCGACGGCGACGCCGACCACGTGCCGTTCGTCGCCGCGTCGATCCCGCAGATTCCGTCGCGCGTCGGAGCGATCCTCCGCGGTACACGATCGCCGCTCCCCGCGATGCTCGACGCGCGCGACCGGCTGCTCGCGTCCGGTGCCACGCTGCTCGCGATGCCCTGCAACACCGCGCACCGCTGGCACGACGAACTGGCTTCCGGAATCGGGATTCCGTTTCTGCACATCGCCGACACCGCGCTCGCCGGCATCGAGGCATCGGTTCCGCAACGGGGAGCGGTCGGCGTGATCGCGACCGAGGCGACGCAGGCGATCGGACTTTTCTCGGGGCGACTCGAGCGTGCAGGTTACCGGGTGCTGGTGCCGCCAAGGGACGACGCGGCGGCCGTCGCGGCGGGCATCGCGCTGGTCAAGCGTGGACGCGCGGCCGAAGGCGGTAACCATTTTGCCGGCGTGGTGACTGCGCTGGAGCGCGCCGGAGCGCAGGCGATCGTGCTGGGCTGCACCGAAGTCCCGCCAGGACTCGAAGCCGCCGGAATCCGGCCGGGCGTTCCGTGGATCGACCCTACCGACGCGCTGGCCCGCGCCTGTGCACTCGCGTGGGCCGACCTTCGCCGGAACTCGGGAAAAGGCTCCGTATTGGCCTGAGCAGGCGACTGGACGGCGCGGGCGATGACTTGTGCCGCCAGCCGGAATCGCCGCCGCCTTGGACAAATCCACGGATATCGGATAAAATCCAAAAGTTTCGCACGGCGCGGACTATCCCGAACAGCGCGCCGGCGACGAACCCGATCCCCCTCCGGAGGTACTCAATGCGCAAGCTTTCCCTGGCCGTCCTCGCGGCCGCCTTCGTCGCCGCCCCTGCGATCGCGCAGGACTCGCCGACGCTCAAGAAGATCAAGGACAGCGGCACGGTCACCATCGGCCACCGCGACAGTTCTCTGCCGTTCTCGTACTACGACGACAAGCAGCAGGTCGTCGGCTACGCGATCGACATCTGCATGCACGTCGTCGACGCGATCAAGGCCGAACTCAAGATGCCGAACCTCAAGGTGGCGTTCAACCCGGTCACCTCGGCCACGCGGATCCCGCTGATCGCCAACGGCACGATCGATCTCGAGTGCGGCTCGACGACCAACAACGTCGCGCGCCAGCAGCAGGTCGGCTTCACCAACACCTACTTCGTGACCGCCAACCGCTACGTCGCCAAGAAGTCGTCGAACATCAAGTCGCTCGCCGACCTCAAGGGCAAGACCGTCGTCTCCACCGCCGGCACCACGAACATCAAGTGGCTCACCGAGGAGAACGCGAAGGCGAACATGGGTATGTCGATCCTGACCGCGAAGGACCACGCCGAGGCTTTCCTGATGGTCGAGACCGGCCGCGCCGTGGCGTTCTTCATGGACGACATCCTGCTCTACGGTCTGGTCGCGAATTCGAAGGCGCCCGGCGACTTCATGGTCGGCAGCGAAGCCTACTCGGTCGAGCCCTACGGCGCGATGATGCCGCGCGACGACGCGGGCTTCCGCAAGGTCGTCGACGGCGCCACCGCCAAGCTCTACACGAGCCCCGCGATGGCCGCGCTCTACGACAAGTGGTTCAACAAGCCGGTCCCGCCGAAGGGCATCGCTCTGATGGTCCCGATGAGCCCGCAGCTGAAGCGCGTGCTCGCGAATCCGACCTCGAGCGGCGACCCGGCCGTCTATCAGTAAGCGGTCGACGCGGCGCCGCTGCGCCGCATCGCAGCACAGGACGGGGAGCTTCGGCTCCCCGTTTTTGTTTGTTATAGTCGCCCGCGGAAGGGCGGCGCCGGATCCCCGGGGCCCGTTGCATCGCGTCACGAGCGGAGGCACGCGGTGAAATACAACTGGAACTGGGGCATCCTCTGGCAGACGTCGATCGACGGCCAGAACACGTGGATCATGATGCTGATCCACGGCCTGGGCTGGACGCTCTTCGCCGCGCTGTGCGCCGGCGTCATCGCGCTCCTGCTGGGATCGGTCATCGGCGTGGTGCGCACGACCGACCACAAGTGGCTGGTGCGGCTGGGCAACGCCTACGTCGAGCTGTTCCGCAACATCCCGCTCCTCGTCCAGCTGTTCCTCTGGTTCTTCGTGATCCCCGAGCTCCTGCCCAAGGCGTTCGGCTCGGCGATCAAGCAGATGCCGCCTCCGTGGGGGTCGTTCGTGCCGGCGGTGATCGGGCTCGGGCTGTTCACGGCGGCTCGCGTGGCCGAGCAGGTGCGGGCCGGCATCCAGTCGCTGCCGCGCGGCCAGCGCATGGCCGGCACCGCGCTCGGGCTCACGCAGGCGCAGACCTACCGCCACGTGCTCCTGCCGATGGCGTTCAGGATCATCATGCCGCCGCTCACCAGCGAGACGATGAACCTCATCAAGAACACGTCGGTCGCGCTGACGATCGGCCTGGTCGAGCTGACGGCGGCCGCGCGCTCGATGCAGGAGTTCACGTTCCAGGTGTTCGAGGCGTTCACCGCGGCGACGGTGATCTACATCATCGTCAACCTCGTCGTCGTCAACCTGCTGCGCTGGCTCGAGAAGAGCGTCGCCGTGCCCGGGTTCATCGGACCCGCCGCGGTCGGCGGCGGGGGCCACTGACATGGGCTCCTTCGACTTCGACGTCATCGCCCGTTCGCTCGGCTACCTGTTCCGGGAGGGGATGGTCTTCACGCTGACGCTGACCGCGCTCGCGGCCGTCGGCGGCATCGTCTTCGGGACGCTGCTCGCGATGATGCGGCTGTCGTCGTTCAAGTGGCTGTCGCTCGCCGCGACCGGCTACGTGAACCTGATGCGGTCGATCCCGCTCCTTCTCGTGATCTTCTGGTTCTACTTCCTCGTGCCCTACATCGGCGCGTGGCTGACCGGCGCGGCGCGGCCGATCCACGTCGGCGCGTTCGCGAGCTCGGTCATCACCTTCACGATGTTCGAGGCGGCCTACTACTCGGAGATCATGCGCGCTGGCATCCAGTCGATCCCGCGCGGGCAGGTCTGGGCCGGCTACGCGCTCGGGCTCAACTACTGGCAGACGATGGGGACGGTGGTGCTGCCGCAGGCGTTCCGGAACATGATCCCGATCCTGCTCACGCAGACGATCATCCTGTTCCAGGACACCTCGCTCGTCTACGTCCTGTCGATCACCGATTTCCTCGGTGCCGCGTCGAAGGTCGCGCAGCGCGACAGCCGGCTGGTCGAGATGTACCTGTTCGCCGCGCTGGTCTACTTCATCGTCAGCTTCGGCCTGTCGCTGCTGGTCAAGCGGCTGCAGCAGAAGATCGCAATCGTCCGATAGGGAGCCGCCCGCCATGGCGATGATCGAATTGAAGGATGTGTCCAAGTGGTACGGCAGCTTCCAGGTGCTGAACGGCTGCACGACCAGCGTCGAGAAGGGCGAGGTGATCGTGGTCTGCGGGCCGTCGGGCTCGGGCAAGTCGACGCTCATCAAGGTCGTCAACGCGCTCGAGCCGTTCCAGAAGGGGACGATCCACGTCGACGGCATCTCGGTCTCCGACCCGAAGACCGACCTGCCGAAGCTCCGCTCGCGCGTCGGCATGGTGTTCCAGCACTTCGAGCTCTTCCCGCACCTGACCATCACCGAGAATCTCACGCTCGGCCAGATCAAGGTGCTGAAGCGCAGCGAGGAGGAGGCGAAGACGCGCGGGCTCAAGTACCTCGACCGCGTGGGTCTCATCGAGCAGAAGGACAAGTTCCCGGGCCAGCTCTCGGGAGGCCAGCAGCAGCGCGTCGCGATCGCCCGGGCGCTGTCGATGGACCCGATCTGCATGCTCTTCGACGAACCGACCTCGGCGCTCGACCCGGAGATGATCAACGAGGTGCTCGACGTGATGGTCGGCCTCGCGAAGGAAGGCATGACGATGATGGTCGTCACCCACGAGATGGGCTTCGCGCGCAAGGTCGCGAACCGCGTCATCTTCATGGACCGCGGCCAGATCGTCGAGGACGCGAGCAAGGACGACTTCTTCGGCAAGCCGCGCAGCGAGCGTGCGCAGCAGTTCCTGGCCAAGATCCTGCACAACTGACGCAGGTGCGGTCGGGCGCCTCCCGGAGCGCCGCCCGTGCTACAGGTTACGCCGGGGGGCGCGAACGCTGGTATCGCGCAATCGTGCGGGGGTAGGCTTCCCTGACCCGCGGCATCGAATCGGCCTCGATGCCGAGGTCGCGCAGCAGGCCGTCCCGCAACCCGTAGACCAGCCCGTGCAGCGTGACCGGCTGGCCGCGCGCCCAGGCTTCCTGGACGATCGTGGTGCGCGCGAGGGTGACCACCTGCTCGATCACGTTGAGTTCGCACAGGCGGTCGACGCGCGCCTCGCCCTCGGTCGTCTGCGCGAGCAGGTCGTCATGGCGGACGGCGACGTCCTGGACGTGGCGCAGCCAGTTGTCGATCAGGCCGAAGGCGGAGTCCTCGAGAGCGGCGCGGATGCCGCCGCAACCGTAGTGACCGACGACCATGACGTGCTCGACCTTCAGCACGTCGATCGCGAACTGCAGCACCGCGAGGCAGTTGAAGTCGGTGTGGACGACGATGTTGGCGACATTGCGGTGGACGAACAACTCGCCCGGATCGAGGTCGACGATCTCGTTGGCCGGCACGCGGCTGTCCGCGCAGCCGATCCACAGGTAGCGGGGCGCCTGCTGCGCCGCGAGCCGCCCGAAGAAATCCGGCTGCCGGGCGACGATGTCGGCGGCCCAGGCGCGGTTGCGGTCGAAGAGGTGGGCGATCGAGGACATGGAAGGGTGCGCCATCATACCGGCCCCGGAACCTCGCCGGACGCGCGAAGGGCCCGCTGCGGATCCACCGGCGCCCCCGGGGCGAGTACAATCGGTCAACGTCGGAGCCGCCCGCGGGGCCGCCCGGCGTTTTTTGCGCCCGCGCGGCGGGAGGAGTTCGCCCCATGCGTATCGAGAACGAGGTCAAGCTCGACTTCAAGGACGTGCTGATCCGGCCCAAGCGGTCGACGCTGTCGACGCGCTCGCAGGTCGACATCTCGCGCGAGTTCCGCTTCCGGCACACCGGGACTGCGTACGCCGGCATTCCGATCGTCGCCTCCAACATGGACTCGACCGGG